>JAABUK010000178.1_pt1 | contig 152877 bp, 30 predicted proteins | sample 5559141 | NCBI WGS metagenome assembly JAABUK01 (sample SAMN10711869, study PRJNA513367) | rock metagenome | isolation source: Antarctica rocks | place: Antarctica: Victoria Land, Pudding Butte nord | collected 2016-01-03
CGCCCGTCGAGCGACTTACCGCTCGATGGGTACTCGGCGGGCGCTCGACGGGCGCTCGGGGCCGTTCGGGCGCCCCGAGCCTACCTCGGGCGCCCGAGGTAGCTTGCCTAATGGCCCCGAGCCGCTGGAGCCGGTTTTCGATTTGCCGACGCGAGTCGTTATAAATAGTAATAAAGAGCGTTTTCTTCTTCTAGTTTAAATATATAAGAGTAGCTCTATTTAGGTTTAATCTTATTATACTAGTTTAAGAGCTATATATATAGAATATAATATTAAATAACTAACGAGCTTAGTAATATTAAGTTTAATTTCGGGGGGAATAATTTTAAAAATATCTTAAATACGGCTTTCCCTAATAATATATGATTCGGCTATAATTTAGGGGTGGTATATAAGTAGGAAGTTAAGGGTTAATAAATTTGAAAATATTCGCGTTGGGGCGTGATTCGCGTTGGGGCCAGCCGCACGGTTACTCAGTCAATATCAGGATTGCGGCTGAGCAGTCCGCTAGGACATTAAAGACATTAGCCGCTTCTATCAATTATTCTCCGCCTGCATCCCTGCACCCTCGGCCATAACTTTCTCGTTCTCGTATTAGCGCCAAGGGTTGGACCCCAGCTTTCGCGGTATTATACAGACTGGCCGTACGTGTCAGCCCGCAGCATTAAAGCCCGAAATGTTAGTACGTTCGACCTCGTGGAATGTTTCCAGATAGTCTGCCGAGATTGCCGCCCCAATCCGAGGCTGACTCGGAGCGATGATCTGAACAGAATGTCTTCTGCAGCCATCGTGGTAGCTGTTGTGGCCCAAATGCTCACCATTTATTCATCACGGAAAGATACTTGAACATCGTCAGAGTATGAGCTCCCAACATCCCTAACGTCAACGTTCGGGGTGATGGAGGCTGGGCAGATTCTGCTGGATATGTATACCTAAAGACTCTCTCGGTGATATACCATGCGAGCAAGGCACGAAGGCACTTGCATGCGCCGCACACGAAACAACTCAAAAGCGAGTGCAACACCTATCAGAGCAGTAAGTCAATTCTTTACACAGCAAGCCTGAGTCTCTATTGAAGCTGTGCATTTAAGAACTCTGCTCGTCGATACAATTACAACATTCAGCTCTGTATCTTCGTCTATAGCAGCCCCAGCAGGGTTACTGCGCCTATCATCCCAATGCTCTAGATTGCCAGAACTATCCCGTTACACAATTTAAGGCAAAGAATAAGCAAGTCAACAAGTTCTTCACGTGTACGGGCAGGATTAATAGCCTTAAGATCGGAGCAAGCTACAAACATGGTGATTATAACCACCTTAAGTCGGGTAGTCTGACGGCGGTGAAGGTTCTTGATTATCAGCAGCAGCTAAAGGCAATTCGTCAAGCGAGCCCAGGGTGTCCGGGTGTGACGAAGGTGAATCCGACGAACGATGCTTGCAAGTGCTGTATATAAGCGTCAAGGTAACAGGTGATGGCCAAAAACGCTGGGCAGGTGTTGTTTCGTGTGGATTCCTGAAAAGCCTTTATCGGGTCTCCAGGGGCTCAGGTAAGTAGGTGTTAGGCGTACATTGCAGATTGGAATAACAGAACGAACGACGGAAACGGCATAGTGAGCATGCTTGTCGATCTCACAGTATTAGGAAGTGGCGTGAGTAATAGCGTACTCAATCGAGAATTCTCCTAAAGAGGGAACCTCATCACATCAGCTCATATCGTTTCGCGATGAAGCATCCCAAGACGGCCTCACACGGCCGCTTTGGTCTCCTCTCATTACCTTTTGAAATCGACAATGCCTTGCCCGGTATTCTAAGTGCGGGGCTAAGTTCGTTCGACCGATGACCACGCAGGTTTGAGGGTAATACTCAATTAGACGTCATCCAAGTAGAGAGCTTGACTTCGATTCGTCACCAATGGGCACTTCAGATCAAGGCGCACTAGCTATAGGTGTGTTATTAAGCTAACCCAATCGAATTTGCAACCTACAACACCATCATAGCTTCCGATACCGAATTCCAAATTCCTATTTCCGCGCCTTGATACCACCACAGTCGTCGCATCAAGTGGAACTTTGAGTGATATAAGTAAGGCCTATCTCTATCTTGAAACAAGCAACACCATGTTTGCTGAAGAGATCTGGGATGGTGATGAAAATGGGTAGAGGATATTCAGTAATATCACGATCGATACGTCGTGACAACTTTGCCCTCGCGACTACTTATCGAGAAGACCCAGAAATTTATCTTGCGCCCGAATGCGGCGTGATGCCATTCAGCAAACCTCAACCTGGACTCAAGACCTAGATATCGAAACGCTGGCACGTCGTCTTCAAGAGTACTCCATCGGATACAGTGGCTGTCTGGCCATAGGATATAACCAGATCGTCCATCAAGCCCAGAATGGAACCTTCAGTGTCCTTTACGACACTCGTCGTAAGCCTACGGTGGCGATATGCAGATAGATAGCACGCCTGGAGCTAGTTTCGTTACTGGGTCATAAATTCCTACCCTACCACCATAGTACCTATACACATCTGCCTGTCTTGCATCCTGCGCTTGGTACCGAGCCATGTCTTCTGGAGGATTGGAGATGGATCCAGTAGCACTCAAGTTAATTTATAGCGGTTATGGTCAACTGGAATTTTTCTTATCTATCGTGCGAAACCTCCGCCAGGAAGTAATCGTCGCCCAAAGAATCATCTCCAGACTACAATTGTACTATATCCAGCCTTCAAGCCCTTGATTCTCTGCGTGAGGCCTTTATCCAAGCCCTACTGCCTGACCCAATTTCCAAGCAAATCCCCATCCACCGGTCCCATCTCTCTCAAAGTAGGACTAGCCCTCCGCGCTCTAGTCATATCCACCTTCGCCAAAGCCTCACCCAAGTTCTCCCGTCCCAGCGCAGTGATAAAAGGCAAGAGTACAGCACCTCGACTCAAAATACTCTCATTGGGATATTGGAGCTGTGAGACCGACGCTCTGAGTGCGGTGAGCCACTCAGTATAGGGTATCGTGCCATCGATCGAGGGTATCGTGCTCAAAAGGAGGGGTATCAGGCTAGACCAGCTGGTTTCGGAAGGGTTGACATATGTGGAATACCTTGGTTGTTGACCCAGCCGATGCAATACCGTCGAATGAAGTATCCTCAACCATTTTATCCTTGATTACTTGACGCTCGGATTATGGAAGCACAAGTTTCAACAAGATTCGCCCGACAAAATCTACCAGGATCTAGTCGATGGTGGAAAAAGTTCCTAGTGAATCCGACAGCTTCCCAATCGCCGCCGAGCAAGCAACAAGCGTCGGAAACCAATCATGCTCACTCCAAACCCCGTCCTCCGTGGTGGAACCCGCAACCTGACCGATGCGACAGATGGTAGCATCAATCACGTCTCTGTCAGTAGCGACTGCCACGAGCCTTTCGGCAACAAAATTCGATTCCGTATACCCCATCGGTTGAGCTGCGCTCGATTCATCCCCCACCTGCTCAATAATCTGGCCTTTCGGGGTGTCTCTGACAGCACCAATTGTAGAGATGAAGTTGAACCAGATATAATTAATACACTCGGCGGCAAGATCGAGGAGGCTACAGACACCTCTGAGATCTGTCTTGGCGTACTGGTCCAATGACTTGTTGAAATCGATTTTCCATGCATTATGGGTGATTGTTGTGAGTTCGCGTGTCAGGGCTACGTATTCCGCAGATCGAAGCCCAAGGTAAGGCTTACAAATGCCGCCGACGAGGAAGTTCACATTCGGGAAGTCTGTGCCGATGCCTTTTTCAGCGAAGGAGTCGGTATGACGCTCCTCTGGATCTGATATTCGATTCAGACATTAGACTTTTGCGCTAGCGTGCTTTTGTATGAGCTAGCTCAGCATGTAAGATCCTGATGAGCCTGAGGAGCCTGTCAAGAGAACCACATGACGGGGCCGAGGTGTAATCCGTGCCTTTGGTATCGCCAGCAGGCACCGATCGTAGACGGCTTGCATCTCCTGACAGCGACCACTTCCATTGGCTAGGCTGTTGTCCCGTTTGAGAGCTAGCTCGAGTCCTTCGATCGTCGGATGCTCGTGTATATCGTGGGGAACCAAAGAATGCAGATCTGACCGGGCTTCTAACGAGTAGAAGTTGACATGCTTGCAGACAGCGACAACCTTCCAAGCAGTGTTCGCAATAGTTAACTATTTAACTGGCAAACTATTAGTTTAGCAGTTCAGTTCGCCCTTTTTCCCCCAAATAGTTAGTTGGTTTGGGGCCTTATATAAACTACTAGTTATAACTGGTAGTTTAGTAGTTTGTAAGGCTGAAGACCCTACCCTCTCCGGGGAAGGCGGAGTAAAGGTTTACTACCTAATTAGGTAAGACGCCGATAAGATAGCCCTAGCGCTAGGGTTTTCTTAGCGTAAACCTTCTAACTTTTAGCCTCGATAAATATATTTTATAGATAATTTATGAATTTTATGAATTTTATATAAATTATTTAACTGTTAGTTTAACTAGCGCAGAATTATTAAGAACTAGCGTTAACAGTTAATAATTAGTTTAACTATATAACTGAACTAGTTACGCTAAAAATTAGCGTAGTTAGTTGGTTTGGGGTCAAAAGTCCAACTAGTTAACTATTGCGAACACTGCTTCCAAGAGTCGAAGCCATAATCTAAGAGATTGGTGGTAGGAAGAGGTCGAGGTCTATCAGGCATTCTAGCGCCCAATTGAACCAGTCGTGTGAGAGTATCTGTCAGACTCTCCAGTGGAAGGTTCTCAACATCAATCAAACGCTTCGTTGGTGTGCCAGAGAGGTCGGGGTTGTGGTAGCGATCATCGATTTCTTGCTTTTACAACTGCAATGTTGCCGTGCGCTGCACAGTCCCTTTGCCTACACGAAGAGGCGGCTTCGATTTGTAGGTCAGTACCACAAAGTCTCTCTGATCTTCCCATAAGAAGGCGCGATCTCCTTGGCACGCTCAATGACTGGCCAGATGTCGTCCAAGAACCTTGACTCTTTTTCCGACGGAAAAAGGGGATGTACGGGCTCAACCAAAAGACATGACTGACTCCGGCCATGACCGCCCACTAATGCAGAAGAGATGGTAGGGTGCGACGAGATCAAGCTCTCTATATCAATGGGATTCAGCGTCTCTGCAGTGGTGAAAACGATCAGATCGTCTGTTCTTCCTCTAAACCGCTAAAGTCCTGGCTCTGTGGGATGAGGTTGATATAGTATCTTTCAGCGAAAATTCATCAAAATTCGGGACCGTTGCAAAGATTCCCTGAAAATTATCCATATCCTTGTCCTTAACGAAGACCTGTTCACAGATATCGGTGTCCTGACAAGGGCGGAGTGAAACGCCCCCACATGGACTGAATTTGACATACTGCCAATCTTCAGGCTTGACATGTTCCAAGGGAGACAACGGGTATTCGGTAGCACCAACGATTGTGGTAAGTCTTGTCAGATGGCACAGCTCAGAACCCACTTCGTCTGGTAGAGGTCCTCCAGCGTAGAGAATGGAATCCAGAGATCTTATGCAGTCATGATGATTCGGATTTCTGTACAGATCTACAACAAGGGACGGAGGCAAAGCGGTTGTATGGGCCTTGGACAGGTCAAGGCTTAAAGCAACGGTCTCAGCGGTCAAAGGACCGCGTGCAGGCGGCATAACGATAATTAGCCCACAGTAGAATCCAAAACCAAACATGAACTGTAGGCCTGCTGCATGGAAGAGAGGAAATCCCAGCAAAAGTCTCTTACCTCTACGTGGCGGCCCAATGGTCTCATTACCACCAAATGAAGGGGTGAGTTGATAGGCATCGACTGCAGCCAGCGTCCCAAGGGCCAGGACGACCGGTTGGGGGACACCAGTAGAGCCTGACGTATGTAGGATGGCGAAGGGGTCATAGCGACCTTCCGAGAAGCTCTTGCGATATGGATAAGCTACACGATCTTGTCCATCAAGGAAGGACCGGAAATCGGGTATCTGGATTGTGCAAAAGTGTTGTCGGCTGAGGATTCGCGACGTCATGTGTTGCTGAGAAGCAGGGACCAGGAGTGTACCGCAGCCAGTCGTATTCAATAGGTGCAGGTGAGCGTCGAGAGTATTCCGCGGCGAGTTAAGTAACAGCTTTTTCCATTTAGCCTTGGCGGCTAATCATGTCTATAGTATGTGTAACATTTCGATCGAAGATCTCACCCGATAGCTTGTCTTGATGGCGATGACTAGGATGGGATACAGAAGATCTTGCGGGCCAACGTAGGCCATGGCTTTGCTGCTCTCCATCCGTCGTAATTCGTCCTCGAGCCACGATGAACACCTGTTGACGGCATTGGCGAACGCATCGTATGTGATGTCCTCAAACGCGGTTTTTGAAGGATCTGACTGTTGGACAGACACGAATTTCCGTTGCGGTGTGGTGGAAGCTGTTTCATCGATCAAGGTCAGTAGCAGTCTTCGCCCATAATCTGGACTATTCGGTGTTGTCTTCGCAGCCATGTGTAGGGCTATGTGAAATGATTGATCCGCGTAAGATGTCTCCTGACTGTTTCTCCTGACTGTTGTAGCTTTGATGAATGCTACACTAACAGGCATACGGCCTCTGGCTGTTGCTATAGATGCAGCGATAGGTACACTGATGGGTGTGTGTATTTTCTATATAAAGAGGTGTAGTAGATAATAAATAGGTGCCTAGGTCAGGTGACCTCTCCTATCTAATAGGCCTGTTTCCTTACTAAGCCTACTGGCTTCTACACTCCCTCTGCAACTGGCCTATCTGAGCCATTTGAGTAATCGAGCAATCCTAGCTCTTATACTATCAATCGAATCATCCTGATTCTAACGAGATAAGCCATCCTGGCCACTGAATGAGCCGTCCTGGCCCTGATCATCCTGATCAAAAACATGTCTTCCTGACTAACGAAATAATATGTAGCGGCCGATACGCCGCGGAACAGGGAAGGGAAGGGATAAAACTGACCCTTATTCCCTTCCCCGGAGCAGGGAAGGGAATGGATAAGGAAGGGAAGGGAATACTAAAAGAAAATAAGGAAAGAAAGGGATTCCCTATTATTCCCTATCCCTACCCTCTTTATAAGGCTAATAGTTATAGCCGATTAACGCGCTCTTTTAATATATACCCTAATTATATTAATCTTTATCTTAACCTTAGGTTATACTAGTTATTCTAGTATATTCTTAATTTCTTTTATTAAATATATATTCACGATTTATTATAAGGAAAGTAGATATAATATATTAAAATTTTATTATATTAAGTATTATAGAATATTAATATTTCCTTTATATACTCTTATTAGATTTTTTAATAATCTAATATTCTTCGCCTAAATAATTATATATTTAGTATATATAGTAGTAAGATTCGCTATTATAAATTCTAAAAATTAGTATATTTAGTAATATAATAGGCTTAAAACTTATTAGAAAATAATATAGTTATATAGTATTTCGTCGTTTTTTATAGTACCTCTAAAGTAGCTAGCTACTATCGGAAATTATAACCTAATTATATATCTTATATAATCTCTCGAACTAGATATTAAAATAGCGCTTTAAGAATAAAAAACTTAGTAGTTTTCTAATAATATCGAATTTAACGAAGTATAAATATTAATAATAAATTAATATATTAATTAAGATAAAACTAAATGAAAAGACGAAATATTTATATCTTTAATTTATACGGCGTCGACGGGTTATAAGAATAATTCTTATCTTCCGTCCCCGCTTTTTAACCTATCGTCGTAGGGTTTTCGTTACGGCTAGGGCTTTTCGAGTTATTAAAGAGTATATATTAATATCTTTATTATTATTTTAAATTAGGTTCTTACCCGATAATTAAATTAAATCTCCGTTTATATCCTTTACTTTCTCTATATTAATAAATTAATATAATAATTACGATAAATCTAGAATAAAAAATAAAATATTTACGATTTATAAATTTTTTTAGGGTCTAAAATTTCTTTTTTTTTAAAGTTAGGATTTTTTAGCCCTAAAGACTATAAATAATAATAAATTAATATATTAATTACGATAAGGTTAGGATATAAATTAAATATTTTTTACCTCGAGCTTTCGCTATTATTTTAATTAAGGTAATATATTAATATAATAATTAAGATAATATTAAGAGAAAGAGTTAGGAAAGTTACTATTTAAAACTTTACTTTAAATTAGACCTACGGCCTTCTTTTTCTCTTTTATCTCTTTATCTTTATAAGTTTTTTAATTTATAGGTATTTTATTTTAAATGGTTAAACGTATAGACTTTCTTTTATTAGGTAATTTTAGATCTTCGAGCTTTAATTAATTAATTTATAATAAAACTCTTCAATTATATTTAGTACCGATTAATATCTCGGTAGAATCTAACTCTTCTTATTTAATAACTAGCTCTTAATATTTAATTATATATTTAATCTTTATAATAAAGTATTATTTATATAGTAGATTATAAGGTCTCCCTTTATAGTATAAATAAAATTAATTTAAGTCTAAATAAAAAAGATAAGATAAATAATTAATAAACGGATTATATTAATATTAGTAGTTATTATCGTTTAGATTATATTTATTAGGTATAGATAGACTCGTATATAAAGTTATATTTAAAGCCGTTATAACTAAAGTAATTAATAACGGTTCACTCGTATAATTATATATATTAATTCTAGGTTTTTCCGGATTATAGTATATTATAGATTCCTTATTATATATAAACTCGTCGAATTCGAATTTATTTAAAGGAATATCCAAGCGATACTATAATTTATAAAAATAATTAATACTTGTATTCTAATCTTTATACTAATAACCTTATTTATTTAATATCTTTATATATATTTATTTAGGAGCTACTAGATTCGATAGTTTATAAAAAAGGCGTTTTCTATATTTTATAATTTTAATTAATATTATTTATCCTAGACTTTACTTTAGTAATTTTACTATAATATTATTTTATAATTAAATAGCTTCGGTTTAAATAGGTAATAAAGGAGCTATTAATTATAATCTATATATAATATTAATATTATTTATCTTAATCTTTATCCTAATAACTTTACTAGGTTAAAATTAAATAATCTTTTAAGAGAAGACCTTACGTATAATAATAAAAGATATAATACTAGTAAATATTACGATAGCTAGGCGTCTTATTAGTAAGTTCCTTAATTATATTTAATTTTACCTTATTTATAACGACGAAAGAATTAAGGGATATAAAGAAAAAAGCGCTTATATAGGTCGTTAGAAATTAATTATATTAATTTATATATTAATAAATATACTACGTTTTATTTTCGATTAATTAAAGATTCTTAGAGTAGTATCGTTAATATAGTTTAGATATTAGGGTAAAGTTAAGGTATAAGATAAATAAAATAATAAAATCTATAACGCTAAAAACGGGATTCGGAATTAACATTATTATTATTTATTTCTAGTCGATTAATAAAATATTATATACTAAAGTATAGACTTCTATCCTAATCTAGTAAACTATAAAAACTAATAAAGTTATTTATTAATTTTATAATTACTAAATTTAAATAATTTAATTTATAAATAAATCGTAAATTAAAAATTTATAGCTCGAAGAAAGGCTCTACTAAATTACTAGATATAAAGATTAAGATAAAGATAATAAGTTTTTAAATTATATATATATCTTATAATATATCTTTAGCTAGTAGATATACTCTTTAACCGTTATATAAAATATATATCCTTTAGGGCTAGAATAACCCGTTTATTATAAATCGCATAAAGATTAAATACTATAATCGAAGTTAATTATTATATCGGTAGAGATAATTCATAATTTATTTATAAACTCTTTAATTAATATCGCCTCTACGACTTTTTATAACGCGTTTAACGTTGTAAATTAAATCCGAAAATAACGTTTATATAACGTATATATAATTTCGCGGATAAGGCGCGTAAAGAATAACTTCGGGATTAAAAGATCGGTTATTTTTTAAAGAAATCTAATTTCTTATAAAATAACGACTAGTAAATTTAGCGAATTCGAGTTTAATATAAAAAGATCCTATTTATTACCGTTCTTTAATTATTTATTTTATACCGCGATTTTCTTTACTCGAGCTTTTTTAGGAGGAACTTTATATATATTAAATACTTTTTTTACTACCTTTAAACTCCGCCGGTTGATAAAGAATTAAAAGTTCTAACTAGTTATTATTATATTATATAAACCGTTAAAGAGTTTAAAATTAATATTAACCGTATTTTTTATAATAACTAGAGATATAATTATTAATATTAATTAATAAGGATTTAATTAAGTTTCGGTAGGAATTTACGAAAGAGGGTACGGATATTAGATAATTATATATTTATAATTACTATAACGGGTAGCTTAACCTATTATATATAAAAGAACTATAAATCTACTTTATTATTATATTTCATTAGATATTTTTATTATAAAGTATTCCTCGGCTATAAAATATAGTTTATTTAAATAAATTATATAATTATAATATAACCGTTAAATCCTTTTATTTTCCTACTTTTTTTATTTATCTATATAATTTATATCTAGAATATCTTAAAGTAGTAGTTTCGCTCTAGAGAACTTTATATATAACTAGTATTCTTCTCCTTTTAATATAATACTCTAGGATACTTTATTTACGGTAAAGATTTCTACTAAACGTTTTATAATTAAAGGTAGCGACTACCGCTATTATATATATAAAATAGAAATAATTATCGATTTCCTTATAGAATTTTATTTATAGTAATAGTATTATAACCGAAAAAGGAAATATAAAATTAATAAAATAAAGAGTTATATACTTAATTTTTTATAAACCTTATAAAAATTAACTCCGGAGTAGGAGTATTTCGATTATAATACTATAATAAATACTAGGGAGCCGAGGAATATCTATAAAAAATATAATTATATAGTATTAAGGATTAATATTATAAATAGTATAAAAACGTACCTTGAATTAAGGAAATATAAAAGGAAAGTTTTAATATATAAAATAAAACCGATTTAATATATACTCTCGTTTAAAGACTAGGTATATTATTATCCTTTTAGATAATAAATATAAAGATTAATATAAATTCTTAATTATATAATTTAGAGGACTAAAAAAAAGGTTAATATATTAGAATTTAATAACCGGGAGGTAATTTAAAAGGATTTCTTTAAATTATTTATATAAATAATTATCAGGCTTAGACTCTCTTTACGATCTATTAATAATATTAATATATAACGAGCGTTTAAATATATTAATATTTAATTTACTCTCCCTTCTATATCAATAATTAAAAACTATATAATAAAAAAGTATTAAGAGATTTAATCTCTTCTCTTTTAAGATTTACCTAACGACGGTATTAAGGTTACTTTTATACTAGATTTATAATCTTTTAAAAACCGGTAGAGTTATATAATTATAATTATATACTTTATTGACTAGCGATAATAATATTATAAAGTACTTTTAACTTTTAAATTTATAAAAGGTAAATATAATAATAGAAGTCTAGCTAGGTACCTAAATATTATTATCCATTATTATAATTTAAGGGACCGTATTATATCGATTATTATAAATAACGCCTCTAATAATATTATAATATATTAATTACTCGAGACGATATCCGCGGAGGAGAGTATATAATTTATAATTATAAGAAAGGAGTTTAAATACGAGCTTTACGAAGTTTATAACGAATTAGACTTTTTTACGAATACTAGAATTTATCGCGTCTTATATCTTTCTTATATTATTTAGCTAGGTTTAAAGGAATTTTTTAATATTATTAAAATCTCGCTAACGAATAAAGACTATTAGAAGGATTAAAATGAAAAAGTAAATAAATAAAAACTTTTTAATATAGGAAAAGAACCTAGGATCCTATTTACTTTTATAAAAATACGTATTCTTAATTTTATATTAATCTTTATACCTACTTCTATTTATTTATTAAGTTTAGGGTATATAAATTCGTAAAGTCTTTATCTACTTTAATATAAGTAGTTAACGGCGCGAGCGCTTTTGAAATATTTAAGAAAAGATTTAATAATAAGAAATATTAATCGGCTAGGCTAATTTAGGGATAAGAGATATATAATAAAAAATACCCGAACGAATTTATTACGCTAAAGCTCTTCTAGGATATAGTAACTAGGTAGGATTTAATATATTATATATTAATCCGGGCCCGAAGATTAAGGCCGGTATTAAAAGAGTTTTTTCGCGAGTAAAGAGAGTAATTATAAATAAATAATAACGAATAAAATTAAACAAATTACTTTATCGAGCTTAATAAACCGTTTTATCGGTATATATAAACGATTAATACCTTACGTATACCGATTATTTATATAATCTTTTCGATTTATAACGCTTTATTTAATTATCTTAAAAATAAAGAGAAAAAACTTAAGATTAAAAATATAAATTAAAAAAGATTTATATTAATAGGTTTAAAGAAGGTTTAGGTTAAATTAAAATAATATTATTTTTAAACCTAATTAACTTTAAGCGGCCTATATAGTATAGTAACTCTTTTAAACTTTATTAGAAAAATAATTATATTCTAAAATTAAAATTAAAATAAAGAGACTAATAAAGAGTAGAAGGATTACTACTAAAAATAACTTAAAGAGTAGTTTAATCGGTATATATTTATTACTAGTTAAGAGAAAATATATACTAAAAGAGATATCGGCGTAGATACTTTTAAATATTTTATTAAAGGTAAAAAAAAGATATCGATTCCGAAGAATTAAAATAATAAACTTTAAAACTACCGCGAAACGAGTAAATCTATTATTTATACTAATCTTTATATTAATAATTATATCGGTTAATTTAATATAGGATTTAATAATAAAAATAAATCTATATTTAATAAATAGAAGGAACTTTCGTTATATTATAATTATCTCTTTTATACCGCCCGTAATATTCTAGTTATACCTTCTACGGGGGTTAGATATAAGCGAGTATTTAATATTATTAATTAATTATATTTAGCCTAAAAATTCTATAGTCTAGAAACCTTCTCGGTTTTAATAGTCTTTAATCGCTTTTAATTTAAAGAGAACGAAATAATAGTATTATAATAGGACCTAGACTAGGAAGAGATAATAACGTTTAAAGAATATAAAGTAAAGATAAAAAAACGGGAAAAGAATATAATAAAAAGCGAGGACGAAGATTTAATTAATAATATAAATACATCTACAAAAGTGCAAGCGACTCTGAGAATCTTATTTTGCTCGGAGCGCTCAGGCCCGCTCGCGAGCGCTAAAATAGCTCAGATTTAATTAGGGATTCTCAGGCCCGCTCAGGCTCGCTCAGGCTCGCTCAGGATTATTTAGGATTCTCAGGCCGCTCAGGGCCGCTCAGGGCCGCTCAGGATTATTTATTTACATGGCCATTACTACTACTATAGATATACGCGTATACATGGCCCCATAGATATGCGCATTCATGGCCATTGCTGCTCCCATAGATATGCGCATATATGGCCCATAGATATGCGCATACATGGCCCATAGATACGCGCATATATGGCCATTCTTGCCCCCATAGATGCGCGCATACCCCCATTTATGGCCTATACATATGCGTATATATGATGTTCCATGATCGCCCTTATCGACGGCAGTGACCCCCCGGAACCACCCCCAACGCCAGTAACTTTTGATTCCCGGATTCAATCGATTCGCGCGAAATCTACGCGGGGGTGACGCCCGGGCTATGCGACTCCGGATATATGGCGACGTTTTGCCAGGTGCAGTTATATGGTGCGCCAGCGACAGAGCCTTGGCCATGGATAGAGTAGGACTATGGCCATGAATGGAATGCGCCATGGCCATGAATGGAATGCGCCATGGCCATGAATGGAATGCGCCATGGCCATGAATGGAATGGGGCCATGGCCATGAATGGAATAGGGCCATGGCCATGAATGGAATAGGGCCATGGCCATAAGTGGGGCCATGCATGGGGGCCATGTTGGTGGCGCATTCTAAATTTAGGCATTCTCACCAGCCAAAAACATTCTCAGGAGCGCTTATAGCGCTCGAGAGTCAGGATATAGTATCACCCCGCTCAACCCGGCTTAACCAGCTCACGTGCGCTTATAGCGCTCAGAGCCTACCCTATACTTTTGTAGATATAAAGGCTAGTTTAATAACCTTATAAAAAAAGGATTTAAAGAATCTTCTAGGACTCTTACTACTAGTCTAACTCGTAAAAAAGGAAGAGTTAAAGAATATAATTCTAGCCCTTAAATAAAACGTCCTATAGTAATACTATAAATAAAATATTAATATTATAAATAGACTCGAGAAGGCGTGAAAGATAAATATATAAATTTATAAACTAGATTTTCCGAGTATATAATAAACTAGAGTTTTTCGAAATATTTATATTCGACCCGAGACTTTACGTTAAAAAATTTAATAATAAAGAAGAAATCGAATATAGGATTATTCTTTAAATCGTAGGCGATATCTAGGTCTTATATAATAATTAAATATCTAGGCTATAATAGTTTAAAGGCTATATAGGGAAACGAGTCTTTAAAATTAATTTTACTAAAATTAACTAAAGAGGCTAAACTTTTCTAAAAATCTTTATAAAATAATAAAAATATAGGTAGGACTCTAAAAGATAAAAGGAGATAAAATAAAAGCTAGAATTATAATTAATAATAAGATATAAATAAGATAGGTATAAAGATTAGTATAATAATAATAAAAGTTATTATATTAATGAATTTTCGGGTATTTTAATAAGCTAGTTATAATAAATATTAATTTAAATAGTTAATTATACCTAGTAGAAATATACCTAGAAATTTAAACGAATTTATTACCTTCTTTTAATTTTATAGTAACTTTATAAACTCCCTAGACTAAATAATTCGTTTTAACTCTTTTTCGAGCTTCTTATATTTATTAGATTTTTAAAATATCTTTACCCTCTTTATTATCTCGGTATACTCCGGTTTTAGGAGTATCTTAAATATTTATTTTATATTTTCTCTATCTTTATCTAGTATCTATCTATATTTAATAAAATCGTAATTATTAAATTATAATTAATTAGGTCCTAGTATTATAACTTATTTATAATTATCCTCGTTTAGCGTTATATATTTATTTATTCCTCGGATATCCTACTAATTTCCGTTAAATAGTTTATAAATCTTTTGATATAGTTATACCGATCTTATTATATTAGGTTAGTTCCTTAGCACCGAAGGCTATTTATTATTCTAATTCGTTAACGACGAAGAGCTAGTTAATGAATTAACTATTACTACTTTATAAAATATAACTTTATTAATTAGTAATAACGGTATTTAGATATCTTTAAATATTATATCTTATTAAATAAACGTCTCGATTCACTAGCCTATTATAGTAGCGGTATTAATTCGTCGAACTAGAATTATTTAATAGCGTTCTTTTTACCCGTACCCTATTTCTCTTATTAATTTAATTCGGTAGTAAAGAGTACTATTTTCTTCCTCCTAATCGAAGTAGCTAGTTTAATTATATAATTATTATACTAACCCCGTTATACCTAGTCCTACTACGCCGGTTAGGAATATTATACTTTAAGGTACTCTACTAAACTAGTTATCTAAATAGTCTATTTATAAAAGCCTTTTATTATAATATACCTAAACTATTAAAATAACTACGTTTATAATTTAGATTTATTCGCTTATATAGGATTCTATTTTATTATATCTTCTATAGTAGAGGTACCTTAATAAAATCGGTTAAAATCTACTTTTACTAGAAGTAGAGAAACTAGGTTATTATTTCTTAATTTAGGCTAGAGCCGTACCTTATCTCCGCGGCCCGAACGAAAACCCTTTAATAGAATTTAAATATCTTAATTTAAATCTTATTACTTTCTATATAAATACTCCCTATTTTTATTTTTAGAGCCTATATATAATTATTTCTATTTTATCTATAGGAGTATTTATTTAAAAAAGAATTTAAGCGAATTATTCTATCGTTAAAAGATTTTAGTCTAGTAGAAAGAATTTATAATAAAAATTCTATTACGCCGAAGAGTACCTAATAGAAACCTTCCGTAATTTAAATTAATATCGTCGATTATTTATTTCCGTAAAGTTATTATTATAATATCTAGTAATATCGCTAGCCGTAATACCGTGGTTGTAGTATTCTAGCTCGACGAATTTATATAATCGGGCCACGCTTTCGCCGGCGAGGTTAATAATATTACTCGTTATATTATTAACTATTTTATTCGGCGGAATTTCCGACCTACTTAACCCCTTCGTAGCCTTAATCCTCGAGAGTAACGAGTATAGTCGAGGTCTATTAAGGTACGGAGCTAACTAAATAATTAAACCGTTAATATTATTATTTTTTATATCGTTATAATATGTTTCTAAACTAGTATTTAAGCGACTTAATAATTTCTTAAAATACCTATATTAATTAGGAATATACCGTCTTTATTACCGCCGAAATCGATACCCTCGTTTATAGGTAGTAATTAATCTACTAGTAATTATTCTATTAAATAAACCTCCGTAGAAGAAATAATCTATTAAAGACCTTTTAAACCCGACTACGAACCTATTATTATAACTAATACGGGCTTTAACGAAATATAGTTTATAAAATTATATATTCTTATTATAGGGTTTATAATAGGACCTCTATTAGGCCCTTTTAAACCGTTAGGACCTTAAGGCCCGTAAAGCCCCTAAAGAAATAATACTACTTCTATTATATTAAAATAAAATATAACTAACCTTAGATTCTTCGATTCTATATATAATAATAAGTCTACTAGTACCGGGTCCAATTTTAAATATATTAATAAAAAAACTTATTTCCGTAATATATATCTCTTTATCGAGCGAGCTAAAGACCTCGCTATTATAAAAAGTATTATAATACGGGAAAATCTTTAGATTTATCTTCGCGGTACTATATTAAAATAATATACCGCTAAACTTTCCGACGCTGAAAAGAGACTATCGAAGTACGGTATTAACGATTTTAATATTACGGAATAAACCTAGTTATTAACGGGAAGGTTTAAAGAACCTTTAAATATAATTATTAATATTATTCTTAAAGAACGTTACTCTATAAGAGATACTAATAGCTATTATAAACTACGTGAATATATATAGAAGATTTTGAGGTTTATTAAAGATACGGGAATATCGCTATTATAAAATTAATTTAATATTATTTATAACGGAATTAACCTCGAATTATAGCGTGATATTAAGAGGCCCGATAATAATAATATTATTAATAACTTTCTAACGAACCTCGATAACTATAAATATAAATAGTAGGCTCTAGTATCTAGAAAGTTAAATAAATATAATTAATCGGTTCCACCGAACCGTAGTAATAATAATAATAGTTACGGATAGCGCTAGCCTTAGTAATATAGTTAATATTAGAACTCTCGTTAACTTTTCTTTCCTTATCGTCCTACCGAAGGCTTCGGTAGAGGTTATAAACCTTTATATAACGATGCGCCTCTTTACGGAAATAATTTATATAGGTTTTTTTCATTTTCTTCGTCTTCCTTTCAACCTTAATAGAATAATATTAACTAGTAATAATAATAGAATTCTAACCGTTTATAACCTCCCGTAAAGTAACTATAAATAATAAATAGAAATTTAAATTCGTTATTTAAGTAAAAGATATTTCTTTTTAAATCCTAAAATTAAGGCTCCGGAGTAGGAAGAAACTTTAATAGGAATTCTTTCAAGAAACCCTTTTTAACCCAAAGGGCCTATTATATTAAAGACTAGGAAACTACTAAAGACGTCGGCTAAGATAAAGAATAATTTATAAAATTATTCCGCTAGACCGAAGGCCTTTATAATAAAAATTAAAATAGCTACTATAATAGTTATAAAGACGCGTTCTACTAAAGTATTATATAGGCTAGCGAAAACCTTAATAATATTATTAATTTAGAAGAACCTTATAATGAGATAGTTAATAGTTTTTTTATCGGTTAAGAACTTACTACTAAAGTAGCTACTACTATTAATAAAGTAATTTACCGTTTATATAACTAGCCCTTCTCTTCCAATAATAAACTATATATATATATTCGATAGTACTAATCTTCGACTATAGTAATTTATCCCGCTTCGAAGATTTCTTTTTTAAATATTATAGTTTCCGCCTCGGCGAATTCCGCTTTACCGAACTCCGCTCCGCCGAGTATTACTTTCTCGGCGAAGTAAATTATTAAATCTATATCTATTAATAAACCTACCCGCGGCTATATATTTCGTAGTTACCGCTATATTATTATCGGGGTCTTAATAGACCTGGATAGTTAACTCTATAAATTTTACTTCGATATTAAATATATTATAAACTTTATAAACCGGTAGTTCCTAATAAAGTTTATAAAATTTAGCCTATAAATCGAGTACCGTAAAATACCCACTATTATAAAAGTCCGTAGTTTGGGATTAAATAACTATAATATTAATAAATTCGTTATTATCTCTATATATATTCCCGGTAAGGATAGAAAGATCGCCTTAATTACTAAAGAACTATATATCGTCGATGAATTATCTACTAAAATTCTTATAGGTATCGATATTATAAAGTTAAAAAAAATTATAATTAATACCGGTAGAGATCTCGTTATTATTATATTTTATAATAACCTCTAGGTCCCTATTTCTATAATTACGAAAGATATTAAAATAGATACTATTATAATTAATAAATTCCGCTATACTATACTAGTATATTTAGATATAGTTATTATAGTTAAATCTATAAAATCGGATTTACTCTAAGATCGTGATTTACTATTTAAATCTTTTTAACTTAATATATTAATAGTAACCGCGTATATCGTTAATTATAATATGAATAGAATTATAGTCCGGAATAATACCGATCTTTTTATAATTATTGGCCGATATACTAGGCTAGGAAAAGTAATTAAATATAAAGTAGTAGGATATTTCTAAGTTAATACTTTATATATTAATTTAATTATAAAGTTACCGAAGACTTTAGTGTCGAAGTTTTTAATTAAATCCTACTTTAAGGCTAGTTTAGTTATAGTAGTAATCTTTAATATAGTAATAACTCCCCGTATATCTAATTCGATAATATCGAATATTCCGAGTCTAGCGACTTCTAAATTAATATCTACTCTATTAAATTTATCTTTAATAAATCTTTTTTAAAATATAAAAGAGGCTTCCGTAGCGCCGAATATTTTATCTTAACTAGAGATATTATACCCTATAAATACTATAATCTACGGGAACGATACTTCCGCCTTTATAATTACTAATATTATCGATTCGTTTCTAGATTTATAGAAAGATATTAGAAATATAGCGAATATCCCGGAATCTAAATAAATAAAGATTCTTTTTATCGATAATTAGAAAGAGCTCTATAAGACCGGCTAAACTCGTATATATCCGTTAAGTAAACGAGATAAAGAGGTAATCGACGAAATCTTTAATAAACTATACTAGTAGAGAAGAATAAAATAAATTATTATAATAATACCTTTCTCCTTCCTATATTTTATAGTTTAAAAAGAGATATTATCCGGGCCTAAAAGACGCGTAGGCATAAATATTAAGGCTCTAAATAAGATTACTATATTTAATATTTATCTAGTTCCTTTATAGACGGAAATCCTAGTATTTTTAATAAATATTATATATATCTTAATAATCGACGCCGTTATATTCTTCTATTAATAGTGGGTTAAACGATATCACTAATACCGTTTAATAATAACTATTTATAGAGGTTAAGAGATATTTAACGTCCCCGTTATAGGCTACCGGAACTCGCCTATTTATATTCAGCGAATAATCGACCGTATACTTCGTTTATACCGAAAATTCTATCGAGTATATATAGATAATATCGTTATTTTCTCTAAATCTTTAGTAGAATATATCGAGTATTTAATACTAGTATTCTAAACGCTATTAGGTATAAATATCTATATTTCTATTAAGAAATCTTTTCTTAACTACTTATTAGCCTAGCTTCTAAATTAATATATTAATATTCTAGGCCTTACTATATCTAAGGATAAATTAGTAGTTATACGGAATTTTTAATTTCCCCGAATACTTTAAGCGCTAGAGTATTACCTTAGAATAACGGGCTACCTAAAGTAGTATATTCCGTACTACGCGGTAATAATCAAGTCTTTATAAGACCGTAAAACGTTATTAAATTAATACTATCGGAATATATAAAGGGAAAGTATATAGGGTAATACTCGTAAATTTATAATAAAGAGATCTCTCGTTAATATACCTATACTAGCGGAGTTTAACGCCTATAAATATTTATAGGAGCTCTTCGCTAGTCTTATTATACTATATTATACTAATTTAAAGAGACCGTTATTTATTAATCTAGATACTAGTAAGGAGTAGGGATTCGGTATATATATATACTATATTAAAGACGACGATATTACGGAAGTACCGAAGTAGAAATTATTATAACCTATCCTATTTTTATTAAGGTAACTAACTTCTACTAAAATAAGATATTAATTAACCGAACTAGAAATAACTAGTATCGTTTAGGTTATAAAGAAAATTCGATATTTTATTAAAATAACTAGTAGTACTATAATCGTCTATATTAATTATACTTCTATTATAAATATAGTATAGTAGATTTCTATAAATACTACTTCTACTAAAAAGTTAAATCTTAGACTAATCCGTACCTCCGAATATTTATAGAGGTTTCGAATTAAATTAAGGTATAAACCTAGTAAAACGAATATCTAATAAGGGGTCAATATAATAGTATATAATATAAAAGATATTGATTATTCTATCGAGGATTTGGCCCTAATATACTAGAATCCTAGAATTACCCTAGTCCCGATAGGGCTAGCGGTAGGGCTTAGCCCACTATTTTAGTAGATATTTATAGTAATACTCCTACTAAAGTCTACCCCGTAATAGATCGCTTAATTTAAAAGAAAGAAGTTAACGCCCTCGTTAATACACTTATATAGGTAATAACGTAAATAGCGTCTATATATAAAAGTAAATAAATAAATAATATATATTCTAAATTATCGACCGATTACGGGTAAACCCGTAGAGCCTTAAAGCTTAACGTAAAATCGTAAAACTTAATATTAAAATCACGACAGCGAGGTAAGGCGATAGGGCGGTATAAGGATAACGTAGATAACTAATAATAAAAATTATAATATTAATAAAATAAGGGCGTATATATATAATATTATAAAAGTATTAATACTAAAGGACTAGGGCCCTAAATATATATTAATAAAATAAAATCTTAATATAAATCTAGGCTAGATTTAGGCTAGATCTAGGTAAAAGTCGCTTAATAATACTTTTAGAATTAAAATTATTTTAATACGGAGCTAGTCCCGATTCGGCTAAATAATTATATAATTTTTATATTATCCGAAGCTCTTTCCTATATAAGTATACTACCTAACTAAAAAGTAGCGATAACGAGGGGTATATACCTAAGTTTATATAAGGAAGTATATAAATAATACTATATTAGGATATTCGGGCTATATAACTTTACGTACGATTAAACGAATGATTTAAGATTATTAAAGAGTAATTTTACCGGTTCTCGGTATAATACCCCTTTAATATTATCGTAGTACCCGTATTTTAAATAGAGCTCGATAAATAGATTTAATATAACGATTATTTCTTAATAAAAGTAGGTAAAGGGCGATAACGTAAAAGAGAAATATAATTATATTTCTAGAGTTATCGATCTTAAAAGAAGAATTTGGCTTAATATTTAACTTATTATTCGTATTCCTTAATAAATTCGCCTACGAAAATATTTATAGCGTTTATCTAACGGTCCTATATAAATCCCTAGTCTTTCTAGGATAGGAGGTATTCGGTAGCGTAACCCTTCCCCTTTTTAATAATATATTTATCGAGGATATACTCTAGTTCTTATTCTAGCTTTAAGTCGTCTCGCTTAGTTTCTACTACTCTAAGGTTAATAAACCGTAGATATTTAAAAAAGTCCTTATCCGGTAGTAGGTACTACTCTAACTATATTATTAAAAATACGTTATAAATCTTCTAATTTTCCGGGATATTAAGGCGGTATACGAGCCTACCGATACGGTTAAGAACTTTAAATAACCTAGTTATTTACTAACTATATTTACGACTAGTAAGTTTATTTACCGGAATATTATAATCTTTATATAGGCGTAGTAAGGTTTAGTCCCTTTAACGGAAATAATAAGAGTAATAAATACGATTATAATACTCTTTATCGTATATTTAAATATAAATAATTATATCCGAAGTTTAAATACGTACTAGCTCTTTTAGTAAAATATTATTCTCTTAATTTCCTAGTTCTAACGCGTTATTAACGGTAAAACCGAAAGTTACTTTATTTAGGGTATAGTTAATAGGCTAGGAGAATATATTATTATATTATATAATTATAAAAGATAATACCTCTTCCTAGGCTTTAAGGTTTTATAAGGTAACGATCTAGAATCGTAATATAATTTTAATAATTTGATTTATACACTCGCTTAATCTATCCGTTTATAGATAATAAATAATAGAAAATATTAAATTTACCCTAAACTTATTAAATAGAGCCTTTTATAAAGTATTTATAAACTTCCGGTCGCGGTCGGAAAGAATAATCTTCGGAATACCTTAGTCCATTAAATATAAACGACGTAAAAGTATATATACCTATTATTCTACCTTTTATATTAATTTTCCTAGAATCGCGGTTACCTTTCGGGAAAATTTATATATAATAATTATAATATTATCGAGTCCTTCCTACGAAAGGGGTAAGGCTAGGATAAAATTAATAAAAATTATATAAAAAGAAGAGGGCGGTATAAGAATAAGTTATAATACTTTATAAAGTTTATACCTAGGAGTATTAAATAACTAGTATTATAAATAATATCGTAAATACTCCCCTAGTTTCTTATCTAGTTTATATATATACTAGTACCTAGCTATTATCTTATAGTACTTATATCTTCCTATATATAAACTAGAATATACGATGTTAAATATAATTTCAATATATAAAGAAGGTATATATAAGCGCTCCGACGTATATATACGATTAGTAGCTAAATTATCGGTACGTTATATTAAGCCGTTATCCCCCTTCGAAAAAGAAAGATCTACGGCGTCCTTACCGGTTTCTACGTTATAGTTAAGTATATAATTTATTTTAATCTAATAGTCGTTATTTTAATACCCTTAAAGTAATTCTTATTTAAACTACGCCTTTATTTCTATTAATATATAAACTTTATATATATATACCTAAAATATATTTAGCTCGCCTTTTAAAAAGTCCCTAACTACGTTTTTCTATTATCGGGATAGGGCGTCTAATACTATATATTTAATACTAGGTTTATAATGGATCTTTATATTTTAAAAACACTAAATATAATCTAAGGCCCGTATAATATATAAATTAATCTTTACCGTAGATAAGGTAGTTATATTTATTTATTTAATTATACTAAGCGTAGCTTTATAATTAGTATAAACGACCGTTTTAAAGGCTAATTCGATTATATATTTAATTTTAATAAATACCTATACTATTCCTACTAGTTTTATTTTAATAGGTTAATAATGTATTTTTATATCCTTAAAGAGTCGGCTAAGGAAAAGGATAGACTATATTTATTTCCGGTCGGGATAAGGGCCTTTTAACTCTCTTATAATATAATAAATTATAACCCCGTAACCGAATTCTTTATTAATATTAAGGTCGATAAATAGTTCCTTTTTATCGTCGAAGTAGTATAAAAAGGAAGGTTTAGAAAGGGTATTTTAAATAATTTTAAATAAACGGATCTCCTATAAGGAAGGTAATTTAAAACTAGTTTTCTTAATATATTCCTATCGCTAAGCGCCTATAAGAGGTACTTTATTTAATAATATAATTTTCTTATTTTATAAAGACCTAACTAGAGTAGTATAATCTTTAATATAATCTTTTAGTTAACTAGTTATTCCTAGGTATATTTTAAATACTACTAGCGTTTAAAGAAAAACTAGTTATTTAATAACTATAAATTTTTCTTTAGAAATTAATAACCCGAACGAGTTAACCTTTTAACTAAATAGTATAATTAACGGATAACCGATAAACGCCTTCTTAGGGTTAATTAAAATATTAAATTTAACGAATAAAGAAAATACTGTATATAGGTACTAAATATAATCCTCGAGGGTTTAAAAGAATATTATAACGTTATTAATATATACTCGGGCGAATACTTTATAAATATATAGGATCCGGTTTATTTACCGCTATACGTACGTAGGCGAGTTTTTAAATCTTATTACCGTAATATTAAAAGTCTCCTAGCCGCGGTATAATACGACGGTAAACTTATATTTATCTTTAGAGTATATACGCTATTAATAGAAAAAACTAGCCGCGTCGATAACGGTAATCTAACGATAACCTTTAACGGCGTTAATTATATTATTCTATAAAGGTAAGTAGTAGATATCTATTATAGTTATAGTATTTAAACCTCGAATATTAATAATAGTACGGCCCTTCTTAGTACCGTTTAATCTTATAGTTTGAATAACGAAGACTAGGAAGTTGAATAAAGTAGTTTATATTATCTATTTAAGCCGTCCCTAAATATATAATTTATTAAAAATTTCGTTAATAATCTTCCGGCTCTCGTTACTTATAGGATAAATATATATCGTTTTAAGTACTTTATCTTCCTAGTCGGCGCGTAATAATATATATATTTATTCGTTTTCTAGAATATTAATAAAGCCTCCTTCTACCTAAAGTATAAAGAATTAATTAATAACCTTTACTAACTCCGGTTATTTACTATAAATAATAATATTATTTAAAAGGATATTATCCTTTACCGAAATAATTACCTCTATTAATAGAATAGAAGGCCGGGAATTAATTAAATTCTCTATATCTTTACCCCTTAAAGATTATTTAAGAAGTAATAAACTAGAGCTAGTAGTAATTATATTATTATAAGCGTTTTTAATAAAAGTTTCTTTATACTTTTAAAGAGGCCTTCGTATAGCGAGCTCGCGAATATCGTTATCACCTATAATAATATTATAGTAGTTATTAAATTAAACCTCGATTATTTAGCCTAGCTTTATATTCCTAAGAATTTTAATATATTTATCCGTTTTATTCTTTATAAGTATTAATCTTATTCTATCGTTAACGATTCCGGTAAAGAGGTATAGATTAGTATCTACTAGTTTAAAGAAATAATCTCGTACTAGTAGATTAAGTTTATAGACTTCGATAATTACCGTAACTTATAGGGGGATAACCTTTATTTTCGTAATATATACCGGCCGGTTTATATTTATACCTCTTAAATAGACGTCGATAGGGTACTCTATATCGCAGCTACTAATACGGGCGATTTACCGAGATACTAATATATTAATCCCTTTAGGGGCCATAACGTCCATATTAATAAATATACCTACTTTAAAATTATCCATAATATAGACTTCCCTAGGGGCGGTTTCGGTTATTATTTTATTATCGCTCTTATCTTTCCCGGGGAAGTATAAGGAGGTAACGATATATTTAGAAATAATATAGTAGTTAATATTAATACCGGTAACTTAGAGTAGGGTTATTATAATACGGATTCTAACTTTTAGAAGGAAGCGTACTATAAATTTATAGTCGGCGATAGTTACTTTATAGCTAGTATCTTTATAGCTCTTTTCTATTTTAATTCTAGGGTCTAAACCGACCCGAATACCGGTGTACTAGTATTTCCTAAATATTTATCCTATTCCCGTATTTTTAGAAGAGTCGTAGTTTAATTTAATAATGAGCTTCTGTTTTAATAATTCGTTATTCGTTTTAACCTAGTAATAGGTTTCTGTATTCTCGTCTATTATTAAAGACTACTTACTTTTCTAAATAATCTTCATAATTAAACGTCTAGGGTAGGAGGTTTTAATAGGGTTCCTACCTAAACTTTAACTTCTAAAGTATATATATAATATATTTTTAAAAAAGAATAACTCTTTATAAATATAATACTCGATTTATTTAGGCGAATTAATAATAGTTATCTAATAACCGGCTATTTCGTCTTATTTATTATAATAATCCTTTTACTATTAATCCTGGCTCTATTTATTAACGTAATTAATATTAGGCGTAGATTATTCTTCTATTTATAACTCTATAATACCGTCTTCTTAAGAGCGGTCCTTTTATACCTCGGTTTTATAGTAAATAGTTATATATTTAAAGGGTATTTACTATTGCCCGAAATAATTAAGATTATAACTACCGGTTATAGGCCCGCGGTTTTCTTAACGCGGTTAATAATTAGGACGATTTCTATTTCTAAAAGAGAAAGGTATATTTCTAGTACTACTACTAGTAATCTATAACTAAATAAGTAACAGTTAAATTTAACGAGGTTACTACTACGTTTAAGGGATACTTAATATATTCTAATAAACCGGATTAATAAATTAATAAAAAATAACTTAAGGTAACTAGTTCTATTATAGGCGGAACTAGTTAAGTTATTAATAATTCTACTAGCCTTACCGTAAGCCCTTTAGTTTAAGAGGCGGTAGAGGCCTAATCGTTTTATTATTTCGTATTATTCCTAGTTAGGCTTCTTCTTTAATATTAAGTAAATTAAGGAATTTATTTAATAGGATATTAAGTTTAGGCGGATTAATAAAAGACTTAAAATCAAAGCTAATATAATTATAGATTATAAATATTTATTAATATACGCTAGGAATATCGGCGGCCCTAGTTAAGCTAAATATTTTATTTATATACTATTTAAGCGTTTTATTAATATGTATTTAAATAAATTTATATTTACTAAAACGAAGTTTACGTATAACTTCTAGCGTCTTTATTTTAAATCGCTTAATAAAATAACCTATTTATTTAGAGCTAGCGAAGGTACGTATTAGTACCTTAATATTAATATTTAATTTATTCGAGAACTATTTAAAGGCTACTCCCTTAAGATATAAAAATAAAAACTTTTATACCTCCTCTTCGCCGTATTATTTAATTATATTATTAACGCGATTCTTAAAATCGAAAACGTTCTTATATATAATATACCTTTTTAAAGTAAATAGGTTATCCTTTTTATCGCCTTTAAGATCGAAGAATTTAATCTCTTCGAGTTTTAATTTATTCTAGGCGCTTACTTTAATATTAATATCGTTTTAACTAGTTAAACTATTTATTTTTAATAGGTCTTAAAGTCTTACTGGGTCTTTCTTTATCCTAGTTACTAGCCTAATAATAAGGGCCTAAATTTCTAACGATTTTATAAATTATATTACTTATTCGGAATCTATAATAAATTACTCGGGCTTAGGAGGAGCTATAATTTCTTCGTTTTTAAATTCGTCCTTTAAAGATTACTCTTTTTATAGGTATTAATATAACTCTTTAGTATCCCTTCGGAAAGTACCGATAAACGGTATTACGGACGTTTTATCTATAACCTAGGGTAGTTATATAATAGGTTATTTAAACTTAATATACTCTAAAAGGTTATTATTAGATTACTTCGCTTTCCGGCCCCTCTTTAATAAATATTAAAGGGGTACTTTAATAGGAGGATAAAGAGATTATATAATTATCTAAATAACTACTCGTTTAATATTAAAAATAACTTTTACCTATTTTAAGATATATTTATTTAATAATAGGAATTCTTATAAATAAAAAGTAAAATCAACCGTAGTAGAGCTTAATTAAACTTCTTCTAGGGTAATAACTAGGGTAATAATTAATAATAAATAATAAAAATAGTAATACTAGGCGAATAATAAAAGTAGTATTAAAAGACTAGTATTCTAATATTCTTTTTTCTATAGCGGAAGCGTAAAAGATATAACTAGTAATATATTTACTAGGCTAGACGTTTACCTAATAGGTAGCTTATTAAAATAGGTAATTATATTAATAAAAAAGAAATAAATAAAGGGACGTTCTGAATATTTAATTTAATATTTATTATAGATACCCTAAATAAAAAGGGTATTAAATAAATTACTTTAATAACTTAATAAAGAGTTTAGAAGTACTTATTTAAGATAGTAGAATACGATATAAAAACGCTAAATAAGTATAATGTAAATAAGGCTCGCTATCGATACAGAGTAAATTATTTTAAATATAGTAATTAATAGGGAGTATATTAGCCGTTTTAGGGGTTATTTTACTACTTATAACTAATATAATCGTTCTCACTAATATAGAAGAGATATGGTTCTATATTAGTATAGCCGTTACTACCATTTAATAAGGGGTCAATATAATAGTATATAATATAAAAGATATTGATTATTCTATCGAGGATTTGGCCCTAATATACTAGAATCCTAGAATTACCCTAGTCCCGATAGGGCTAGCGGTAGAGCTTAGCCCGCTATTTTAATAAATATTTATAGTATTACTCTTACTAAAGTCCACCCCGTGACAATATCGTCCTAAATACTCTATTATACTTTACTAGTTATTTATACCGCCTAGAAATTAATAAATTAATCTTTAATATACTATCGGCTTTTCTAGTTAATATTATCGCCGTTAATAACGATTTTAAAATCCGTATATATAGTAGTTACGAAGTAGAACCACGCTAGACTAAAATTATAATTATAATAATAAAGAATACCGCCCTCGGTGAAAATATAATAAGACTACTATATAAACTTATTAACGGTTTACTCTATTTCGACGATATCGAATATAGTTATAGACTTCGTCTATATTTACCGACGGTACTAGAATATAAAGTCTTCTAGAAGGCTTATAATAAAATAGGATATCCTAGTTATACTAGGACTTATAAAAAGCTCGCACGTAGTATTTATATATTTAATATATCGACGAAGTTATATAAATACCTTAGGTACTATCTTTATTATTAATTATACTAAATACTTAAATATTAACCTTATAACTCGCTTTAATTAATCTACTCACTTTATAAACCCTTTAAAACTATAATTATCGATTTTATTCTCGCTCTACTAAAGGTTTCTACTAGCGAGGACTACGTAATATCGGTTATATATAAATTTAGTAAGATCGTAATACTTATTATAGGCTAAATAATATAGACCGGTCTATAATAGGCTAGCCGACTACTAACTAGACTTCTATTATTAAGTTAGGGCCTACCCTTAATTATTATCTTAAACCGAGACCGTCGATTTATCGGATAATTATAAAAGTAAATTATAATTAAATTAAATATTAATATACTTTATTCTACTACCTATTACCCCTAGACGGACGGGTAGTCCGAGAAGTCGAATAAAGTTATCGAAATCGCCTTAAGATACTTCCTACTAATAGTCGACGTAGATAAATAACCTATAATACTACTATAACTCTCTACCGCCCTAAATAACTCTATAAAATATAGTAGCACTCGGTTAGTATCTACTAAGATTCTATATAATTTTAAAATTAAGGAACCGTTTAACCTACTACGCGTTAATAACTTCGAACTTTTAGATTTTAATATTTCCGATATATTTATATAACCGCGCCAACGCGCTAATAATACGTTAGAGGCCGAAATTATTAACGTCTTTATAGAAGCCTTCCGCGAAGTATTATTTAATATATAAATAAAGACTAGTTTCTTTAATATAAATTTCTAAAGTACCGAAATACCTAATAGAGTATAAAACGGGACTACGGAAATAGAGATAAATACTATAAATACTACTATAGAAACCTTCTATAAATAGTAATTTAATACCGAAATCGAAGTATTCCCTATTACTATCTACCGCTTTAAATATATTAATATTTAAGACGCTATTACCTTTATTTTAATTTATATAAAAGAGTAATATAATATCTACTATAAACTAATATTCTTTAAAGTCGGTAAACTAGTATATTTATATTTATACCGCGGATATTAGATAACTAGTATATTATCGAAGAAAATAAGATAATAGTTTATAGGCCCGTTCGAGGTTATCGAATGAATTAAAAGGCTAGCGTACCGCCTAAAGTTACTACCTACAATAACTATCTATAATATAGTCTCGGTAGTTCACCTCGAACTAGCGATAGTACTAGACGCGGATCTCTACGGTAGATACATAGTAGCGCCGCTATTAATTATTATTAATAACGAGGACGAATAGGAAATAGAAAAGTTATTACGTAAATAATAACGTCGATTCGGAAGGGCTAAAAATAATACGGTATAATATTTTATTTATTAGAAGGGTTATGGGCCCGAAGACGATAAATAGATATTTATAAAATAACTATAATATATACCTAATATTATTAGAGAGTATAAGGAGGCTTATAACTAGCTTATTAATATAATATAAATAATTAAATACTTATTTATCCCTTTATACTAGCGCTTCGTTTGAATAGAGATATCGTTCTAAATATTAATACGGTTATACTATCGGGGCGATAACTTTATTTATTTTAATAATAATTAATATAATTATACCGACCTTATTATACTAGGGTAGTTCCTTAGTACCGAAGGCTACTTATTATTCTAATTTATTAACGACGAAGAGCTAGTTAATAAATTAACTATTACTACTTTATAAAATATAAATTTATTATCTTTAGATTTATAGTAAACTAAAAGGTTATATTATATTATAATACGCGCTCGAGTTTATTGAAAACCTTATTAGGTTATAGTAAACGTTTTTATAACCCTTTATATATATATTAACTTATAATTAATATTAAATAGTATATAGATTAATATAAAAATATACTAGATAATTATTTCTTCGTATATACGAGAACTTTATATATTTATATTTCTTTAGCGAATATTTATTATAGTATTTAATCTTCGTTTATAACGATTTAAATACTATAATCTAGTATTTTCGATAATTATTATAGATTACTCGTATTATACTTTATTAACTTAATATAATTAAAGCCTTAATAATATCCTTTTAATTTTCTTTCTCGGTATCGCTTTTAATATTATAATTTTCTTTATTATTTATTTTCTATCGAACTTAAAGTATATAGTTTATTAATTTTAACGAATTTTCTAAATTCTTTAGGGGCTCCTTATTTATTTAATTTAGATTTTTATTATTATCGATAATTATCTCTCTACCTAAAGACGCGCCGACGGTTTTTATAATAACGCGGGTATATTTACCCTAAAAAACCTTATTATATTACTATATATTAATCCCGTTTAAATAGTATAATATAAATTAATATAAAGATTAATATATATCTTTTATTAATAGTATCGATCTTCGCCTATTAAGTTATCCTTTATTAATTTATAATTAATAGATTTATTTATCCCTTATTACGCGTTAAAGTCTTTTCTACTCGTCGAATCGCTTTTTAATCAATAATTTTAGCTAGCTCTACCTAAAACTCTTCTATAGAACGATTTATTAAACGATTTCTTAATTTTATTATATTAAGGTTTTTATTTAGCTCTTTTTCGGCCTTTCTTTTTCCTTATTTATTAAATAAATAACCTTGATTATTTTATTTTAGATTAAATATAAATAAGGACTAGCCCGAGATTTATTTCTCTTCGTCGGTTATAAAATAGTCAGCGATATATATAATATATTAGTCTATTCTAATATTTATTATTCGGTATTAAATCTAACTAGTATTTAAATATAGGTTAGTCCTAGGTTTTTTAATCTTCTAATTTAATTATAAAACGATTAATAAAAGTTATTTTATATTATCCTTTTTTATTACTTATTATTTAATATTATAATAATATTTATAATAAGTTTTAATTAAAGAGATTAGTTATTTTAAATATATTAATCTTTATACTCTTTAGATTCTAATATAGATCTAAATTCTTATTTAACTATTATTAAAAGGGAGAATTCCGCGATGAAGTAATTACTAAATAATACTAGGTATAAAGATAAGTATAATTATAAGAAATTAAATAATAAAAGAGCCGGATATTAAGATATCCGAGTAATTTAGCGAGTTTATTAATTAAATAAATAATTAATAAAGTCTAGAAGTAAAAGGAAAATATAAACGATATAAAAGTAAATTACTAACGCGGTATTAATAACTACTATAACGTTATACGATATAAATAATCTTAGTTATCCTAGAAAATTATAATTATTAAATCGAAGATTTATTAAAAGTCTAGGATTTAATATACCTAATATTAATAAATCTAATATATTTACTCTATTATATTTATATATATTTAATATAATTAAATTATTAAATCTTTATAAATATATAAATAAATATATTAAAATATTTAATATATTTAATGAAAGTATTTAGAAATATATTAAATCGCTTAATATAACCCGCGGTTAAGATAAAGATTAATATAATTAAAATACGCGTTAAGATAGCGCGTTAATAGGTTATAATATTAATTTTATAAAGAGAGTAGGGAAGGAATTCTTTATTATTCCCTTCCTTTTCTTATTCTAGGGAAGAGAATTACCGAGTCTTCGTTCTTTTCTTTTCTTTTCCCCGGTTCCCTTCCCTAGCTAGGGAAGGGAAGGGATTCCCTACCCTATTTTATAATATAGCGGCCGACTCGACCTAATTATTCTAACTATAATATAATATTTAATCTTCTTAATTATAATATTTAACGTAGTACCTCATCCTAAGGGCTTTTCTATATAGTATTAATACCACTTTATTCTAAATACTTTTCTATTTATTTTATAGTATCTTAAGGACTTTTTATTTAATATTATCTTATTTTAAATATTTTTTTATTTAATACTACCTTATCCTAAATACTTTTCTATTTAATATTACTTTATTTTAAATACTTTTCTATTTACCTTATTTTAAGGACTTTATATTTAATACTACCCTATTTTAAATATTTTTCTATTTAATACTACTTTATTTTAAATACTTTTTTATTTAATATTATTTTATTCTAAATACTTTTCCATTTATTTTATTTTAAAAATTTTATATTTAATACTACTCTATTTTAAATACTTTTCTATTCAATATTACTTTATCTTAAATACTCTTCTATTTAATACCGCTTTATTTTAAATACTTTTCTATTTACTTTATTTTAAAAACTTTATATTTAATACTACCCTATTTTAAATACTTTTTCATTTAATACTACTTTATTTTAAGAACTTTATATTTAATATTATCTTATTTTAAGTATTTTTCTATTTAGTACTATTTTATCCTAAATACTTTTTTATTTAATACCGCCTTATTTTAAATACTTTTCTATTTACTTTATTTTAAGGATTTTATATTTAGTACTACCCTATCCTAAATACTTTTCTATTTAGTACTATTTTATTCTAAATACTTTTCTATTTAGTACCGCCTTATTCTAAGTACTTTTCTATTTGTCTTATTTTAAGGACTTTTTGTTTAGTACTACTTTATCCTAAATACTTTTCCATTTAGTACTATCTTATTCTAAGTACTTTTCCATTTACCTTATCTCAAGGACTTTGTATATAGGGGCCTTTCTAACTCCCTCTATCGAAGATCATCCTTTTTTACTTTGATAATGACTTGTTCGATGACTTGACTGATTTGACGATTTTCGATATACTTCTTCCTCCCTAAAGCTTCTGTAACTAGATAACTTTTTATCGAAAGGATTTGGATTTTCGTTGCGTGCTCGATAAGATTGATGTCTGTGATTCCACTTCGTATCGTGTAGAGTTCTTGATTGACGATTGACTGTATCGTAGTTTAAACGGACACTTAATTGATTGACTTATAATTATTGATTGAAGCCGGAGCTTATAACCTGTTGCTATAGATGCAGCGATAGGTATATTAATAGGTGTGTGTATTTTCTATATAAAGAGGTATAATAGATAATAAATAGGTACCTAGGTCAGGTAACCTCTTTTATCTAATAGGCCTATTTCCTTACTAAGCCTACTGGCTTCTACACTGGCAACGACAACATTCGACTTCTTGGACACGACCCCATCTGCTTGCGGCGCCTCGGCTCATGCGCCATGTATACAGCCTACTTACTGCAGGCACAGGCGACAGCTATGGAGACTGCCGAAGACGTACAAGATTGATGGAGGTGGATTATATCCATGGGTAGTTCATTGTCATTGAGAATGAAAAATCTAAATCGCTGCACAGATAATGATATGAGCGTGCGGGCATCAAGCCCCTTTGGGTAACAAGCTAGCCACCTTTGGCAATAACACACTACATGACCCTGAAACGCTTGGCATTCTCCTTTGGTGGAAGATGACTGGAATCGTCTCATCCATCAGACTGTGCCACAGGAAAATCTTGAGGTTCGTGAAATAGATCAAAGTAGAGGCAAAGGACTGGCCGGCACCACAGCAATCAACTTCTGTCTGGACCAGAGGGCCCAAAAAAAGGTCGCTCAATCTTCAGCTGAGTATGGGAAATATGTCCATCTAGGGAACAAAGTCTCGAAATCTCATTGGTACTGTCCGATTTCCCAGTCTTGCTCTCGGATATTGGTGCTGAACAAGAACAGACAGGTCGACATAGGCTTTCCGGACCGCTGGGACCCGGCCTTTGGCACATATCTGGACAATGCATACCACGATGGATATCCACAAGCCCTCGACGTCAATAGCGGTAATCCCATTGGGCTTGATGTAATACAGTTCAGTATTTCAAATCGTAGTCGAGTGACTGCTGCAACTGCATTCTTGGCAGACAAGCCAGCCAACCTGACAATAATGACCGGCCATGTCGTCGAAAAAGTCGTTCATGACGGCCAGAAGATCATAGGGGTTGCTATATTTGATCAAACAAGTATGTGTAGGCTCTTTTCCATCTTCATAATCCTCCTGACGAGACGCTGACCTTGCTCAAGTCATCGCCAGGAAAGAGGTCATCCTTTCTGCCGGCACCATCGATTCACCCAAGACTCTACTCCGATCTGGTATAGGACCAAAGAACGAGCTCAACAAACTCGGCATCCCTTGCATTAAGGATCTTCCTTCGATTGGCAAGAACCTGCATGACCGACTGTTCCTGCAGCTTGTAACTATTGGGACGCCTGATACCGCCAATCGAACATCCTATCTGATGAGCTCACCGGAAGCGCTCCAAGAAGCCCGGAAGCAGTGGATGAAAGACGAGACTGGACCTTTTTCAGACATATTCTTACCTCAAATGATCGGGTGCCTGAAGTCTAAGGCGCTTATGGAGTCTCAGGAGTTCCAGGCGCTTGCCCCAGAAGGCAAAGCAGCAATCCAGTCGGACACCTCGCCTGATTTGGAGCTCATTTCAGTAAGTCACGTCCTCAGCAATCAGGCTGCATCCTCTTTTTGCTAGTCGATCTACCACCTTCTTCTTTTCCCGCAGCCAAATACTGGACTGTGACTTTTTCCTGCCAATAAGCGTCAGAAGCATAGCTAAAGCTACCTTTCAGCACATGGACAGTCCCTCGGTCAAAACACCGGAACAATACATCGCCCTCGCCATCACCTTCATGAACCTTCAATCCCGTGGCTCCGTCACTCTACAATCCACCGACCCTTCCGACACCCCACTAGTCGACCCCAACTTCCTCCACGAAGCCTTCGATCGCCGCGTCGCAATCGAGGCAGTCCGCGAAGCCATGGCCTTCCTAGAAACCCCTTCACTGAAGAAAGATCACGTCAGAATGGCTGCAGCCCCGGAGAGCATGAGCGATGTGGATATCTTGGTAAGAAGAGCCTGTTTCAAATTTTGTTTTGAGCCGTCATCTCTTTGTCATCGCTCGCTTCTCTGCCAAGTGTACGAGACAAACCCACTAATACACTTTCCCCCCGTAGGCTTTCGTCCGCAAAACCGCAGTAAGCATGTGGCACTCCTGTGGTACCGTAGCCATGGGTCGACCCGATTCGCCCAATACCTGCGTCGACACCAGCTGTCGCGTTCTCGGACTGCAAGGGCTACGGGTAGTGGATATGAGCGTCGCCCCGTTTTTGCCGAGGTAGGTCTCGCAAATGTAGCCCGCCCCTAATGTCGAGTCTGTGATTTGACTGGTGCGTAGTTGTCACACTCAAGCCATGGCTTATTTCATTGGGGAGACTGCTGCTGAGAAGATTTTTGGGGAGTATATCGGGTCTTGAGTCTACTCAATGGTGGTTGTGGTAGATTTAGGCTCTCCAACTGCGAAGTTGGTTGGAGGGAACCAGTCTAGAACTTAGTAGGCGGCGATCTTGGCATGGTTCTCCTCCTACAACCATCAGTGCTGTCGTTGGAAAAATGCCTATAAAGTGATGGCTATTGGCTGGGTGGAGGTACATTAACAGCGAGGCAGTCTATACCTGTGGCCGAACGTAAATAGGGACCAAACCGACGTTTCTATGCCTTGTCGTGTAAGTCCACTTTGAGAATATGTTTCAACGTGGAACGATATTCGGGGAGACACAGGTACTGACAAGTACTCGCTGGGTCCTCTTACGCAATCCTCACGGGTTTTCAATTATTCTCTCCCCCCTGCTTGATCTGTCTATAGTGACTCCGCGCTATCGTAAGATGCCCTTCGCACATGTCTACTTTATTGTTCTTGAACCTCATCTTCGATTCCTTTATTGTATTCATGTATACGCTTTAATATCGGGACGCACCTGGTATCAAATTCGTAGGGCTCTCAGCCGCAACTCTGACCGGTTTAAATTTGGAGTATCCATCTCAACTGTTGCCATCTTTATCGAAGACGGCGTTCTGCATACGTTGATCTGTCTTTCCGACCGCACTAGATGGCGAGGTTCCATTTCTAATTTCTTCTGATACACTTTATGAAGCTATTTGCGAAAAAAATCTGCTATACCGTCATTAAGCCCCATCAAGCTTCGAGGAGACGATACCATGAGCTCGCAGGTAGTGATCGTCGAGATCGTCGTTTGCTAAACATCCCGGTCCATTCCAAATGGGCCTCGTTGCATATCGACCCCACTCTGTCCCTCCATAAGTGCAGCACTGGGCAAAATGCCTTGTTTTTCAGCGCGGCCTGTTCTACGTTTCCAAATCAATCACAAAATCTTGTTATTCAAGTCGACTTCGTACAGCCATGCTAAAGTATCGGTGCCAAACCGATCAACTCCCTCAGAATCTGTATCGGGTACAGTTTCATGGCTGCCAGACGACCCTTTCAGGAACGGGGCTAGAGGCCCGAGATACCAGCCTTGTTTTCTCTGATCATGATACTGCCGTTTCGCCGATCACTCATCAACCAGCTGACATGGGATTATCGTGGAACTCAGCCATACATCACCTGCTTCTCCGACAAAGAGCACGCGCAGAACTGGGCGCTGAAGGAACCATGGAATCCCTAACCCTGGAATAGAGGATCTTGGCAATTCTTGACGATTGACACCAGGCATATGCCCGAGATAGTGGTGTTCAAGCTCAGCGACCTGGACGCAAGTATAGGTCTTGATATCCCACATCGCGCTCTCCAGCACGTAAAAGGCGCGTATCTATGTCTGCACGCAATTCCAACGACGGCGATCACTGAAGTGGCATTGGCTCGGGAGGTAGAAGATGGTGTGTAACCGCCACTTGTGTTTTACTCAGCCCATCTCATATCGCTGATGCTTCAACAGATGTGGATTATCGAAAATACTACGAATTCTCCGATCCGCTCGATGGTTATAGTGGCTCCGATCGAGAGGCTGTGGAAAACAACATAAATGACAATATTATCAAGACTATAGAAGGCTAATGGGACTAAGCGAGTTCCTTGCGCGATAGGGCAGGAGGCTCTCATTTCTCGATAAGCTGTAGATGTACCATTGGATGTTTATCGCTAGACATTCCTGTTGAAAAGATGAAAAGACATTAGGACTTGTTGTTTTCTTGCTTTTATCTCTCACTGCTACGATGCGTCTGTGCAGTATCAGTAGATCGCTAGCTCTCCCACACATCCACCTACCTGTGGGGAAAACGAACTATCACGGTCTCACACGGCAGATACCTCGCCAGGTCTTTGGCCTACACTTTCGAGGCCTCAAGCCGCCATAATTTCATCAACCACGGTAACGAAAGCATGAATCTCTTGAGAATGGCTCATCCCGGGCAAACCTGGCAATCTTTCTTCTATACATAAAGCCATTTCTTAGCACTCTTAATCGTAAAACCTCCATCCAACGGACTCGGCGCGTCATCCCTCTCCAATCGTTGAATCTTGATAGGCCATTCAACTTCCCAATTCTGACCCCTGTCTTCCACAAGCTTATGCTTGAAGCAGATCTCCAAGGACAGTATTCGAGCATAGGGGTCATTGGAGAAGAAGCTTCTGAAGAGGCCTATGGTGACCTTCCGGGCTAGATCTAGATTGAGAGAAGGCATTGGCACGCTTCCCATTGCATCTTGACGGTAACCACTCGCAAAATCTGAGGCCTCTACACCGAGCTTAACAAATACTTTGAGCGAATGAAGGCGGCTGAAAGTTGCGAGCGTCTCGGCATAGTCAATTGGCTAAGTAGTCACATCCGTCAGTAAAATGAAATTATCTATTGCAAAGCTGATCAAGGACCTGAGCTCTTACCCATTTACCCGCAGCGAGAGGGAAGTCAATTTCCAAGTGCGACAGATCACGACACTGCTCGCGCAGGATATCCAATTGTGCCGTCAACCACCCACAAGCATCATCTCGACCAGGTTGGTTGCGATATCGGTCGTAGCCGCTTCGGTTGATGGACGTATGATACGAAAGCGCTCGTAGCGACATGTGTCGGTCGAGAATCACGGACGCGAACTCGACGACGGCAGGACTGAGATCGATGATGTTCAACTCTAGCAACTCTGGGATGGACTCGAGGAACGTGACAACGGGTTCGAGGGTGTCACACGTTAGAGGGCCCTGGCGCCAGTGCGTATAGCGGCGCGAGCCTGCCCGTATACCCATTGTAAGAGATTCCAGACTTTTGAGCGAGCTCCCGATCTCCTCGAAGAAGTGTTGGGGGCAGCTGAGCCCTAAGTCGAGGCGGCGAAGGTGGCTCCAGTCCATACATTGACGTAGCAGCTGGCAGTGTTTGAGGTCGAATTCGTAGGTTTCTGTCGGGCCCGAGAAAGTAAGTTCTTCAAGAGGTGGGAGCTGATCTGTCGATTCGAGTGGTAGATTGAGCAGACGTGGTACGGCTTCGTTACCTCTCCATTTCACTTGCCGAGGCATCCAGTTGTATTCAAACTTGATGCCGAGTTTTCGAAGATTAGAACTTTCCAAGAGGATTTCTCGCAGCGTTGGTAATTTCGAGAATTGCTCCAGTTGATCGGTTGCCACAACCGTGGCAGTGTGGTTGAGGATGCAGAAGCTTAGAGAGTGGAGGAGAGGCGAAGATAGTGATGGCCTGTCAGTAGCTAGACGATCGTGGTTCTTGACTGACAGTTTGACGTTGGGCCAATGCTCCTCCAACTTGGACATGATGCTCGGTGGGATATCTCGATTGACGTCCCATCTACTCTTTAATGAGCAATTTATCCCCACAAATAGCACGCATTCAATCTCGAACCGACGTATGAGTCTTCTAGCACTCAACTCACATACCTGAACCATTGGAGACGATACAATTTTCCAATGATTGTCTCGAGATGTCCTGCCGCAACCTCTTCTTCGCTGTCGTGAGCCACATCGCCACCATAGCCGCGTCGATGATTTCGATTCCTAATGGTGATCTTCAGGACTCGCACATGACGCGACAAGTCATCACTTGGGTCTAGGAGCCTATGGATTGTCGCTTGGGTAGCCTCGTGTCTGCTGCGAACTTCCCTTAGCTCTAGAGCGCGATACAGTAAAGGATCTACCAGCGTTCTACACAGTCTCGAAGTGATTCTAAGTGCTAGGAGATGTCGATTAGAGTCTGCGTGCAGCTAGTAAACGTCAGTTTATTCGGCGCTGACTGGCGCAAGATCATTGTAGTTGAGGGTGCGGTTACCAGGCTGAACACAATATGGAGGATGTCTTCACCAAGATCCACGAGTGTCAGTTGCTTAGCCATGGTGCTGTCGTGAATCGTACTGTCCCGAGGTTGCCGGTGTGGGTTTGCCGGATAGCGTTTGAGGTGCTTCTGAATCGCGGTCCATAGCAGGTTGAAGGCCTTTTTGGCTCTTCAGCTCCAGGCAGCAGCGTAGGCAACAATAGGCGACCTCCGCTTCCCCAAATCAGGCATAAACCCTCACCACCCCATCTCGACCCTATGTGCCCGTCGCCACCGCTGCCGCCGCTGCTACCGCCTCCGTTGCTGTATGTTTAGTGCGATCTCGATATAGTGTAATGGAGATACAGGATCTTAAGCAGTTTCGCTTCCACTTGCTTCATAGTATTCTCTGAGTAGTTCCACCGCCCCCACCTCCGCGGCCTTCACCACCACCTCCGCCGGCGACGCCGCCGCTGGAAGGCATTGGATTGCTGGAACGAGTGATTCAATTCGACTTGTAATAGATCTGCAGCTTTTGGCAGCTTCTCCAGGCAAATTGTAGTTAATCGAGGATGCAAGATTGTGAGGTGGAGAACAACGGCCAATCCTTATGTTGTCTGCATTCGCAGCCCGACTACAACGGAATTGATTGCGTTCTACGAGGAAGCCCAGCTCCTGAAGGATGCGCCAAGTCAGGCCACGAGATGGCTTCGCGAGGAGGCTGGTGACTGCGCCAGTCCGAAAAATAGCAAATCTGTCGAGACATCTTTACAATTCGTGGAATCCTTACTAAACAGCACGCGCTATGTTTTATATGAAGAGATATCCCAAGATCTTAACGTCCTTGAAAGCATCGCTCAAAGGGCTCTATAAGCGGATGCGCTACCGCTTGATGTACGCCTCTGCATGAAAACCCATTTTCAAGAATTCTGCCTTACGCTACCCATGGAGCTTTGGACTGGAAGCCTGTCAATCTATAGGGGCCTCTCAATGAACCAAGGTCTAGCTACGTAGACGGGAATTTTCTTGTGCCATTCGGATTGAGCGAAGAATTGGAGATTTCCCATGCTGGCAATAGATTTTTCCAGACTGAGAAAGACCTCGAATTCGTTGGTTGCGTTCAAGGACTAATGCATCGAATCAGCCGGGGTCTAGATCATAGATCTTATTAGTAGCTCTCGAAAATCATGCTATAGACCCATATCCGGCATCTGCCCACCTCAATGATACTGGGTAGTAGAGATTACCGGCCTGCGAGGCTCTCCTCATTCCTATCCATCTCTCGTCCACCACAACATCCCCAGCGTCCATAACACCCAACACCCAAATTTTGCCCTTCGTCCCACCATCTCACCCCAATCCCCATCCCTCTCCCCCCGCGTCTCCTTCATCCGGCGCAGCCTGCACCTCCTAGAGATAAAAAACGAAACAAGTAGCCTTGCCAAAACTCCAAGAATAATCGATACCCCGACGATAATCCTAGCTCTAGTACTTCGGAACCCATACCCACCACCACTGTTACCGCCGGCGTAGGAAGAAGAAGAACCACCGCCACGGCCGCGGCTACCGGAGGCACGGGGGACAGTATGGACATGGAGGGTGAGCGGTGGGCGAGGAAGTGGCTGAGGGGACGGGTGTTTGGAGCGTGATCTTTGGGAGTTTTGGTAGGTGGAATAGGACGTGCGATGCTGGATGATGACCGCTGAATCCGAGGGCGGAGAAAAAGGACCATTACACATGGAGATACACAGGTATAAAGCTACGCAAACGATAAAGATGCTGAAAATGGCCTGCTGTACGCCCTGGATGGAATTCAGGCCCTTCATAGGGCGCATAGCTCCTTCAGGATGCGTAATCATGTGAGCAGGGTGTCTCGCTGTGCGGCTGATGCCTGCGCCAATCTGGATTGAGCGGAGTAACAATGAGTATGCCCTACTACGGCGGACGATAGGCCAGGGTAGGACACAATCAAAAATCCAAAAACCAAAATTTCAAAAACCAAAAAATGATCTGCGGCCCCACCGCGCAGGCTTTAAAACTAGATAATCCACTAACCTAAACCTTATAATTATATAGTGAATCGTTTAAAATATAAGTTACGTACGAGTATAAATCGATTTTGATTATTTTTTATACGAGTATAAATCGTTATTAATTAATATTAGTAGAAGTTACTTTATATAATTTACTTTAAATATTATTTAAACCCTAGTTCTATAAATAGCTCTAGGGCCTTATATAATAATATTTTAAAAATATAATATAATCCTAGGTTATATATAAAGAACTTTTTATTCCCGGTATTTATAAATTTATTATATAATACTCTAATATTAATTAGAGAACTAGGGTTTAAATAGTACCTAAAATAAAATATATAAAATAATTTTTATTTAATTAACTTTTAAGAATTATATAATAATACTTTAAAAATATACCGTAACCGTAGGTTATATACGAAGAAATATGTTATTCCTAGTATTTTATAATTTATTATATAATTCCTTTAAATTAGTTAGAGAGCTATAATTTATATAGTATTTAAAAATAAATAAATAATATAGATTCTACCTAATTAATTTTAGAGTATTATATAATAAATTCTTTTTAATATAAATTATATTATACTCGGGTATAAAGTATATCCGAGGATAATAACGTAACCGATTTATATAATATAAATTATAGGGTTAAAAGTTTATATTAAGAATCCTATATATAGTTCCTTCCTCTTCTTCTTTTTTCCTCTTTATTATATACGTTTATCTTTTATTATACGTATCTCTTATCTCTTAACTCTTCTTTATATAACTCTTTAATTTTATTATATAATAATTAATTATTATATAAATATCTTAAATAAATATAGTTATTTTCTATTATTTTAACTACGCTAGCGACCGTATTTAATTTAATATTATTAATTAGGGTCTCGGCCTCTTCGTATACTCTATATTAAATTAGATCGTATTCGGCCTTCTAAAACGAAATATCGCCGCTCGGCCTTTAATTATAATAATAGCGCGAATTTATATAAGCCGCCCGTCGTATATTAACACGATTTTAATATAAAGTTATAAATATTTTTCTTTTACGGCTTTTACTCTCCGCCGAGTAACCGGGCCTTATATAGTAGATTTTATACCGAGATAAATTAACTTTAATAAAAAGAAGACGTTCCCTAAATATTAATACCTATTTAACTATTTTAGCGCGTCGTATAATAATTATAAATTATATAATTATATAATTTGTTACTCTATATATAACGGTATATTTAAAGCGCCGTCGGATAAATTATTAAATAATAATAAAAATAAGAAGAGTAAAGAGTTATAAGAAAATTATAAAGAGTCGGAGTCGGAATCGGCGGGTATTAAAAGTAATAAAAATATTATTATTAATTTATCGAGTAAAATAATCTCCGTAGTAGTTTTTATATAATAAATAGTTTACTTTTTTTCGAGCCTCTAAAAAGTATACAGGCTAGTATAATAAGGTATTTAAATAAAAATATATATAAATATATTATTTAGGCGGGTTTAATATAAAGTAGTAATATATTATATATATTTACGCTCCGTTAAAGATATTAATATAATATATATACCTACGCCCCGTTAAAGGCGCTAGTATAATATATATACCTACGCCCCGTTATTTCTATAATATTATTATTTATTAATATAGAGTTCTAGCCTTAGTATCGCGGGGTTCTAACTTTTAGTAATTTTATATCGAGTTAATATTCCCCCGTATTATTAGAATCTTTAGAGATTAGTTTTATTATTAAATCTAGGATTTAAAAATTACCTAGTAATAAACCTCGTAACTACTTTATATTTTTTATATTATTACTAAACTACTAGCTCTACGTTAATAGTTTTAAATATTATAATTCTAATCTTTTAACCTTTTTGAAGAAAAGGCCTATTATTATTATAATATCGGGTTTAACCTCGGGACGTCTAAAAGAATTTAATAATAATAATATTAATTAACCCCCCTCTAACGACCCCCGTTATAAATATAATAATAAATTCGAAGGTATTACTACCCCCGAAGAGATTTTAAATATATAATTTAAAATTACTAAAGAAGAAAACCGTCGCCTTAAATAATAATAAAAATTAGGGGTATTATAAATTTAAAATTTAAAATTACGTAATCCTACTACTTCTACGCCCACTAGCGGAGTATTAATAGAATTTATTATTTATAATAGAGGTCCCCTAATTATTATATTTACCGGTAGAATAGTAATAAGTTTAATTATACTTAGTAGGGATATTTTTATTAAGGCGAAAACGCTACGCCTTAATAAAATACGTTTTTATAAAAGTATAAACGAAGGTAAATATTTACGCTAGTTCCGCGACGTGAATATTAAATTTTTAATTAGTTTTAAATATTTCAATACCGATTATTTAAAGATTATATATTATATAAACTCGTTAGAAGGTAACCCTTTAACGTAGTAGTATAAATACTACGATTTATATAGTTTAGTTAGTATTATATTTAGCTTTTTTAAGAAGTTTCTTTTTAATTTAATAACGGATTTAGTTAACTATTATCTTTTTATTTACGAGAAGTAGGAGAAAGTTAAATAATAGTTTTATTAAAAGATATCGTTATTTAAAGCCTATTTTAAAGAAATAAAGACCTAATTACCCCCGTTTTTAAAAGAGTATAAGGTAAATTTCTTTTTAACTAAATTTTAACCTAAATCAAAAAATAAAATCTTTAGTACTAGTAGTATATTTATTTAAAGAGAAGAAATTCTTACCTAGTTTATTATATAAAAAAAGAATCTAGAGTATATATAATTAATAAATAGTTTTAATTCTAATTCGGGTTTTTAATTAAAGAACCCTAATAAAGGAAAATTTATAATAAACCGAATTACTAAATTTAACGCCGGCGATAGTATTAAATAAATATATTTAAAGGAGAAGGGTAATAAATATAAAGTTAATACTATTAATTCTTTATATAATAAGATTATTTATTATTATTATAGAACGGAAAATTATATTAAACCTAAATATCCCGACTTAAATAAACTAGTTATATACGTCGGCGCGGTATTAATAAAAAACGATTAAGTTTAATTAACGCCTCGGAAGAAGAGTAAGAAAAATAATTAATAGAAATATACTCTTTTATTCTTTCTAAAAGTTAGATTACTCTTTAAGATAAAATTAAATAATTTATTACCTTAATTAACTCTAAAGCGTAGATAAATTTAATTTTATAGTAGTTCGTTATTAAAAATAATTTAGAACTTTATAATACTACTTTACTACTAGTTAAAGTAATTAATAAATAAAGTATATATTACTATAGCGCGTATTAATTAAATTATTAAATAATCGATAATTAGAGTTAAGGGCGTAAATATAATATTTTATTCTATATTATAAATCTTAAAGATTTAGACGTTATTCTAAATATATTTAAATTACGTTAATTAAAAATATTAATTAATTCTAAAGCGGATTAATAGTGGTTTAAAATTAATTTAATAATTTATAAATTAAGGAACCGGCTAAATTCACTAGTAATTTTAAATATAAACCGAATATATTCCCGGTCATATATATTATAATAGTATAAAGTAAATAAAAAGAACTTCCTAACTTAAAGATTCCTAAGGAATTTATAGAATTTTATAATATTTTTTCTAATAAAAAGGCGAGTACTCTACCTACTTTTAAATAAAGGGATTATATTATTAAAATAAAGATTAATAAAGAACCACTTTATAAACCTCTTTATAACCTATTTTAAATTAAATTATCGGAGTTACGACGCTATTTAGAATCTTTGCTTTATAAAGGCTAGATTCGTTATTTAATATCTTTAATTAAAGCGCCTATTCTTTTTATATCTAAAAAGAATAGTAGGCTACGTCTTTATATAGATTACCGGGGTTTAAATATAGTAATTATTAAAAATCGATACCTATTACCCCTAATTACCGAGATATTAAACCGTTTATATAGTTTTAAAAGATTTATAAAATTAGACTTTAAGGATATTTATTATAGGATCTAGATTAAGGAAAGCCATAAATAAAAAAGTATTTTCCGAATTTACTATAATTATTTCGAATATTTAGTTATACCTTTTAGGCTCGTTAATATACCGGCGATATTTTAAATCTATATTAACCGTGCGCTTATAAGTTTAGTAAATATAATATATATAATATATCTAGATAATATCCTAATTTATAGTATTAATCCGGCGGAGTATTAACGGTATATTAAATAAATATTTAAATAGTTATATTAATTCCAGTTATTTATTAACTTTAAGAAGTACTAATTTAGTACCGAAATAGTCGAGTTTTTAGATTTTATTATATTTATTAATAGGGGAGTTATAGACCCGGAATATATTAAAACTATTAAGAAATAACCTTAATTAAAAATATATTAAGAGGTATAAATCTTTTTAGGTTTCGCTAACTTCTATAGGCGGTTTATTTATAGTTATTCTAATATAATTAGATCGTTTATTAATTTATTTAAGGGTAGTAAAGTAAGTAAGAAAATAAATCCGTTAGAATAAATAGACGGCGCTACGGAAGTATTTTAGATTTTACGAGATATATTCGTAAACGCGCCTTTTCTATATTATTACGATTTAATTAAATAATTATATATAGAGACGGATACTTCTAACTTTAACCTTAACTCTATATTATTATAATAGAATAAAGATAATTATTAGTATTTTATAGTATTCTAGTCGCGGAAATTAAATTCCTTAAAATAAAACTATAAAATTTATAATTAAGAATTACTCGTTATTATAGTAGTAATAAAATAATAATAATACTACCTAGAAGGTAGCCTCTATTATACTAAAATCTAGATTAATTATAATAACTTAAAAGATTTTATAAAATAGAAGGAGTTAAATTTTAAATAGGCCCGTTAAGTATTTAAATTAATTATTTATAATTTTAAAATTTTTTACCGGGCTAGAAAATTAAATTTTATTAATATACTATCGCGGTATTTTAATTATAAGAGAGTATCGCCGTTAAATACTAAATTATTATTAATATTTTAGAATAAATTTACTCTTTAGACTAATAATTAGTTATCGGAAAGAGATAAAGAAATAAAAGTAATTATAATCTCTACTTTTTAAATTATAGAGTTAAAAAGAATAATTCTAAAACGGGATATTATAGTAATATTTAAAATTATATATAATAATCCTAAAAGACTTATTAAAACACTAATTCGGGAACTATAAATTTATAATAATTAAATAAACTCTTTTCGAACTAGAGTAAATATATTAAAGGACCGCCGTTATATAAAGAATAAAGTATAGACTATAGACTCCGAGGGATTATTAAGATATAACGGTTATTTTTATATATTAAAGGATAAAGCTTTAAGGGAAGAGTTTATAAAGAGGTATTATAATAATCCTTTAATAAACTATTTTAGTATTATAAAGTCGTATAAATTATTTACCCGAAAATTTTTCTAGGAGGGTAACTTAAAGTAAATTACGGACTATATTAAAATTTACGATATATATTAACGGACGAAGGCGCCGCGATATTATTTATATAACGAATTAAATTCGCTTCCTATTACTATTTAATTATAGAAGGAAATTTCTATAGATTTTATAACTAGTTTACCGCCTAATAAATATAGAGGTACCGTTTATAATATTATTTTTATTGTTATAAATCGATTTATAAAAATAGTTAAATATATATTTATAATTATTAAAATTAATACTATTTAACTAGCGGAAATATTTTATTCTAAAATTATTTACCGCTATAGTATACCTAATAGTATTATTAGTAATAGAGGCTCTATTTTTATAAACGCCTTCTAATCGGTTATATATTTTTATTCGAAAATTAAATAATATTTAAATACTATCTTTTACTCTTAAATAAATAGTTTAATAAAGTATGAAAATTAAATATTAGAGTATTATTTACGTATATTTATTAATAATAAATTAATTAATTAGGCTAGATTACTACCTATAGTAGAATTCTTAATTAATAATAATTAGAGTACTATCGTCGGAACGACGCCGTTTTTTTATATATATAATTATTATCCTAAAATTCGTTAAGAGGTCGAGGACGATTTTAAAGGAAAAAAAATACTAGTTATAAATAATAAAATATAATAATTATAAGCTCTAAAGAATAAAGTTATAAAATATTTCTAAAACACTACCGAATATTAAATTAAATAATATAAGAAAATATATAAACTATAAAGTTATAAAGTTAGCGATTTAGTTATATTACTAATAAAGAACTTAAAGTAAAAGCGCTTAAATAAGAAATTATCCTATAAATTTATAGGGCCCTTTAAGATTATTAATAAAATAAAAATATAAATTTACCGCCTACTATTATTTTCTATATATAGAATCTATAATATTTTTTATATATCGTTATTTAAATTATATTATCTTCGCGATTATATTAATACGGCGGAATCTTTTATATAAGCCCCCGAATTTATTAATAATAATAAGTTATAGGAGGTAGAAGAGGTAATTAATAAAGTTAAAAATAAGGAAAATATTTAATATAAAGTTAAATAAACTAGTTAGAGCGAAGAATATAATTAATAATTATTAGACGAAGAGTTTATTAATACTAGTAAGTTAATTAAAGCCTTTAAATAGGCGGGTAGTAAATATAAATATATAAATATAATTAAAGAGGTTATTTAATTATATAAAATAATAAAGTAAACTAAATAGAGCCGATATTAAAAATAAATATTACTACTTTTATATTAATACTTATATAACGGACATTCTCCTCTATATTTATAATTTTATTATACGGTTTTAAAGTATAACTAAATTTAATTTATTATTAAACTATTTATATATAATAGCGATAAGATATCGTATTTATAAAAATACTTTTATTTTAAATATAATTTATATAGATACCTAGAATATACTATTAAATAATATATTTAGGTAAGTTTAACTGGCGCCGATTTAAGAAAAAAAGAATTCGATATTATTATTATATCGTACGAAAGATTTAATTATTATCGGAATTATTAAAAGAAGATATAGTCTCTCTAGTATAATTCTTAAAGATATTATCTTCCTCGGGACTCTCTAAGTCCCGTTTATATTAACGAAAACTTTTAATCTTTTCTTCGAGAACCTTATTTATCGCCTTTAATTCCTTAATATATTAATTCGCTACCGTTAATTAATTTTATAAATTAATAATGATAATAGAGGTTTACCTATTAGTTATTATTATTTTATTATATATTTTACGTTACTAGGTAATTTCCTTATTTATTAATTTATATTTATATTCTTCTTTAGGAGTTTTATTACCGATATAAATATATTAATATATAAACCTCCTTACTTTCCTTCGGAAAGATTTAGGGATTTATTATTATTAATATATACCGCCTTAAAACTTACGGTTATAGTTTACTTTTACGTAACGGTCGATTTCGTAGCGATTAATATAATAGAATATATAAAGAGGGGACGTACCTCGAATATAATTATTATTAAATTAATAAAAATAGACCCGGTAAAGGAGCTACGAAGCGTAGTAAATTATTATTATAATTAGTATTACGCAGTCGCGCTAATAACGGACTAGTTATATTTACTAGTATATTTATAACTAGAATAATTAGTATAAATAAATTAATATTATCGGTAAATAAAAGTTATTTATAAAGTTAGAAGAAAGTTATATATAACGAGAGTATTATCTATATATTAGTTATAATACTAGAACGTTATTATAGAGTTAGAGTAATAATATATAAAAAAGACTAGAGGAGTTACGAAAAGAGAAAATAAATAAACGAGCGAGTTTATTTTAATAATAAACCGTCGCGCTAAATATTTTATTATTATTATACGTCGATACGCGCCTCCGCTCCGCTACCTCGTTTTTATTAATAGATATAACCGTTATTATAGTAGTTATATTATTACTAATCTCCGGGTATAATATTAGGGCTATACCGCTTATATATAATACTTTACTACTAGTATTTTTATAGTATAATAGGAGTATATAGTAAAGGTAGCTACTACTATTCCGCTACTAGTACTATAGGTATTATAAGAATAATTTAATATACTATATTTACTATAAATACTATAAGCGCTATAGGAACGATAGCGTATACTATTTCGCTCCGCTATTATTATATATAATAGTACTATAGGGACGAAAGAAATATTATTTATTTAACTACTATTACTATATATTAATACTATAGGGATAACTTTATAAATATACTATTTATTTACTATTAATACTACTATATAATAAAAGTAGTTTAGTAATATTATTTTTCCGCTATTAATACTATATAATAGTATTATAGGAAATAGTTTCGTGTCGCTCCGCGACTAATATTATATATTAGCGCTATAGGACCGATAGTATAAACTAGAAGACTTTTTTCCCTTATTTCCCTTAGAGGGTTTAAATGTTTTTTAATAAACTTCGTAATTTAGTTAAATACTATTCTATAACTAATACTATAAATATTAAAGAATTAAGTATATAACTTTATATTTAGGTTATTATATAGTAACGTCGTTATACTAGATAACTTTTTTCCCTTATTTCTATTAGGGGGTTTAAAGGTTTTTTGATAAATATTTTTTAATTAAAATATTTAGGTACCTAGGGACTAGGGCCTAAAGAGAGAGGTAATTATAAAATAATAATATATTATATACGCCTACGCCCCGCTAAAGGTATTAATATAATATATATACCTACGCCCCGCTACTTTTATAATATTATTATTTATTAATACGGGGTTCTAGCCTTAGTATCGTAGAGTTCTAATTTTTAATAATCCTATATCGAGTTAATATTCCCCCGTATTATTAGAATCCTTAGAGATTAATTCTATTATTAAATCTAGGATTTAAGAATTATCTAGTAATGAACCCCGTAACTACTTTACGTCTTTTATATTATTACTAAGCCGCTAGCTCTACGCTAGCGGCCTTAGATATTATATTTAACTATAACCTATACTTTTATATAATAATTAAAATTAATAAGTTATACGAGTTAATAATATTTTAATAAATTATTTATATAACTAAAATAAGAATAAGTTAATATATATCTTATTTAATTAAATAATTTTAATTTATTTATTATACGAGAGGTTAAACTCTCGAAAAGTATTTCCCTAACTATTTAAATCTATTTATTATACGAGAGGTTAAACTCTCGAATAATACTTTTATTTAAACTTATTTATTATACGAGAGGTTAAGCTCTCGAATAATACTTTTATTTAAATTTATTTACTATATAAGAGGTTAAGCTCTCGAATAATACTTTTATTTAAATTTATTTATTATACGAGAGGTTAAACTCTCGAAAAATACTTTTATTTAAACCTATTTATTATACGAGATATTAAGTTTTTAAAATATATTATTCTTTTACTTTTTTATACTTCCCTCGCCCTTTTTATTACCCTAAATTATAATCTTCTTTATTACTTTTATCTAATTTCTCGTACGATTAAGTAGCGAAGTATTATTTATTTCTATATAATTAAATTAGCGACTATTCCTAGTTATTATATAATTAAGTTACCGAGTACCTACCGTTATACGAGTAATAGGCGTAGTTTTATCGACTTTTATACGAGAGACGATAGAAGTAGTCTCGATTTATTATAGTATAGGCTTTAAAGTTTACTATAGAGTAATATTAAAAAAGGATTTCTTAATAAAGATTTCTTAATAAAGATAATTATATTTATTTCGTTCGTAGTAAACTCTAAACTTCGATTTTATAATATTATATAAATCCGATTATTTAACGAGAGAGGTACCGAAGATAATATTATATAATCGAGGTAGTAGTAAACCGGATCCTTAAGAAATTTATTATCGCTTTAGAAAAACTTTATACGAGACTATTTCCGGGCTAGTATCTAGGGCTTTAGTTCTAGTTCTAGATTTTATATATAAGACTCGCCTTTAACTACTATATAAGGCTCGTTTTTAACTATTATATAAAACTCGTTTTTAATTATTATACGAGGCTCGTTTTTAACTACTATATAAGGTTTATTTTTAATTATTATACAAGGCTCGTTCTTAATTACTGTAGGAGGCTTAGGTTTAAATTTTATTATATAATAATAAAATTCCTTTATTATATAAAGACTAGGTTTTTATTTAATAGGCCGCTTATCTTCTTCCTTAAATTAGAATTCCGATTTAATTTTCGATAGATTAAATTATTTAAAAAGTATTAATTTTTAATAAATTAGAATAATTATATATTTCTTATCTTTATTCTTTTTTTAAACTAATTACCCTCGAAGAACTATTTTATTATACGAGTATATAAAATATTTTTAAGTAGTTTATATAAAATCTTATTCTTAATTATTTAAATAAGAAATTATTTATTAATAAGAATTCGGTAGTTATAATATAATTTCCGAAAGTATATTCGTTTTAATAGAAAAATATTCTCGATAAAATCGAAATAATTTTGAATTTCCCGCTATAGGATATAAATAGTCACCGAATCTAGGAAATATATAATATAAATATATTATATAATTAAGAAATTAAAGAGCTTAAATATTTAAATACTTAATCTCGAGTTAATATATAATATTATTATTTAAGATACCTCCGATTAAAGTAGATTATACTTTATATAATTATATTTATATATTAACTCGAGTTTTTTAATTAGTTAACGAAGCCTTCGCCTTTTAATTTAATAGAGGGTATCGAGTAAAGGTAATTTATTATTCTAATTTAATAATATAATTTTAATTATACGACGCGAACCTCTTTTTTTACTCTAGCCTCTTATATATATAAAAGGATATAAATAGTTACTAAGAACTAGCGCTCCGTCCGTTATTCTAATCGGTTAAGGGTAACTCTAGTTAATATATTTACTACTTAATTTATTCGAATTTAAATAGAACCGGCTTTAATTATTATATATAAATAAGAGGCTCGTTTATATAGCGCTTAACTTTATAAATAAAGAGGTCGGCTACTAATAAAATAAATTAAATATAATTTAATTTAAATAAATTATTAATATTAATTATCTAAGAAATTAACTATATAATAAAAAGAAGATAAAAATAAGACTCGTATTAATCGAGGATTTATAATATCGTAGGCTTTATAATATCGAAGATCCCGAGTATATACTTATTAAGAGTAGAGATATATACGTATTTATATCCGAGGTTTATTTTCGTTTAATTCTATTATATAATAAAGTTAAGAGGAAATTAGAAAGAAAATAAATTATTATATAACGAAATCTAAATCTTAAAGATTATTATATAAAGAAGGTTTAAAGGCTATTATATAAGAAAATCTAAAGACTATTATATAAGAAAGTTTGAATACTATTATATAAAAAACTTTAAAAATAAAACGAGAGACTAAATAAATTATTATATAAGAAAATATTTATACGATATTTATTAGAGTCTTTAGCTAGGCCTCGAAGGATTTAGATAAAACTTCTTTATATAGTAAATTCCCCGATAATATATTATAAATCGGTCGTTAATTTAGTTTTTAAATCTACTTTTTAACTTCGAATACTATTTTAATTTAAACTCGTACCTATTAATTTCGTAATTATTAATTATTATACGAAGGGCTTAATAGTATTTAAGTTAGAGTAATTCGCGTTAATATTTAAAAGTTATTAACGGTGAATAGGGCTTAAAGCCTCGATTATATAAAAAAATTTATTATATAAGAGTAGATAATAGAAGATATATATTCTTATCTAAATAAGAAAGTTAGCCTCGTACTATTAATATAAAATAATAAGTATCTTTATAATTATTAACTATATAATTTAAATATTTAAATAGAAAAGGTTTAGCGCTTATTATATAATATATATATAAAGATAGAAAGGGTTAGATATTATTATATAATATAAATCTTCGAGATAAAAGGGCTCGACTATATATATATAATATATATATAAAGATAGAAAGGGTTAGATATTATTATATAATATAAATTTTAGAGATAAAAGGCTTCACCGCTACTATATAATATAAATATTTAAATAAAAGAAATTAACTTACCCTAATTAATAATATCTCGCCGAAGTTTTTTAAATTTATCGGTATTTACTTTAAGGCTATAATTTTTAATCTTTATTTTTAATTATTAAAATAAATTATATAATCTCCCCGAAATCATTTTTAGGTAGTAGGGCTATTTACGAATTTAATAGATATTTTAATTATCTATAAATTACTCGATTTATAGACGGATAACGGGAAAATAAATTACGAGGAGAGTAATTATATCCGTGTTTTTATCCTTTAAAAATTAGTCTATTATATAAAGATTTCCGAAGAATTAAATTTATATCCTAGTTACGGTTTTAATTAATTAGGCCTACTACGACTCGATCCGTTAATTCGAAGTACTTGTACCGTATATATAATATTATTTGAATTCGAGGTCTAGTTCGAAAACTTATTATAATATAATATATATATAGGTTATTACTTTTATTTCTAATTTACGATTTAATTATACGAACTAAGATTATAATTTAAGGCTAAAAATAGTATTAAAATAACTTTATAAAATACTAATCTATATATAATTCGTAATACCGTATTAAAACTAGGGGATATAACGTATATAAATATCGATTTTAATATAAATCTTAATTTTAAAATTAATTAATTTATTATAATTATCGACCGATTATATAAGATTTAGATTAGGGACGATAAATTCTCCCCTTTTTTATTATATATTTTATAATCGTTATTCTATAATAACTAGAAATAGATTCTAGTATTATTTAAATAATCGATCTTTAAGATTGTTAATATACGATATAAAAAGAGAGTAAAGCTTTATTATATAATATAAGAAAAGAGTAAAGCTTTATTATATAATATGTTTAAAAACTAACTAGCCTTTTTTCTAAAAGTATTTTATTAAATACCCGTATTTTCCCTAAGCTCTTATTATATAAATTAATATATTATATTATCCGCCTACTTTTAAGTCTCTCGGTTATTCTCCCTTCGTTATAAATCTATATCTAGTCGAATTTATATAAAATTATCCTTTAATATCTTATAACCTTTATTTTTTAATTAATTAAATATCTCTTAATTATAAACTCCGAGTTAATAGACTATATACCGAATACGATCTCGTAACTCTTCTAAGTCTTTTGTATAAATAATTTATAAAGCCTTTTATATTTAAAGGCGCCGGCGGAGTATACGAGGATTAATCTAAATTAATTTTTAATTTTTAAACTATTTAATAATCTATAATTATATTTCTTTTAATATAAAAAAACGATAAAGAATCTTATTCTTATAGTTTTTAAGAAGTATAATTATATAACCGCCGGTATTATATTTAGGTATCTTATTCCTATTATATAATAAATAAAATAAATATAAAAAGAGGGAACTATACGAGTAACGATTAATCTTTAGCGTTAGTAATAATTAATAAAACTAGATTTTAAAGCCTGCGCGGTAGGGCCGTAGATTATTTTTTAATTTTTTAATTTTTAATTATATCCTACTCTAGTTTATCGTCCGTTATATTTACGTCTATAACCGGGAAGTCCTAGAGGCGTATAAACGGGTTTCAATATATAACTCGCTTAATAGGGGCGTACGACTCGGTACTCAAATTTATATAGGGCTTTTATTAAAAACTAAATACCTATTTATACCCTATTATCGTCGCTATAAATATAGAGCGCGGTATATCGTTATATAGTTATCGTTTATCTACTCTATCTGTATTTTTTATATATTATTATCGCTCTTCTACTCTACCTATAACTCGCGCTCGTCTATATTTATAGCGGCGATAATATTATTCTTCGATCACTACTTTATAGGAGTAAAAGATTTAGTTTTATTAATATTTTATTAAACTTAAATTATCGCCGCCCGATTATTAACGGAGTAGATAAAATAGGAGGGAGTTCTTAACTAAAGACGGTTTTATATAATAATATGGGTTTCTTAAATTAACGATAGTAAGGTAATAATAATAACGAGGTAAATTAAAGAGTAATAATAAAATAAAGAGTAATAACTAAATAAAATCGACTAGTAGATAAGAATAATAAAGATAGAAATTAAAAATATTTATATAAACTAAATAGCGGTTACCTATAACGACGATAATAAAGGTATAAATAAGTATTTAAATTTTAGAAAAAATCTTATATAAATCTAAATACCGAGTCGTGCGCCTCTATTAAATAAATTATATATTAAAACTTATTTATACGCCCCTAAGACTTCCTAGTCTACGGGAGACTACCTTTAATTATTTATAACTAACGAGTCATAAATTAATTTAAGTAGATTTAAGAAAATACCTCGGAGGGATTTTCGAGGCGGTTATTTTAATATTTATTAACTTGATTTAATAGAGTTTTCTTTAGAGTAGTAGTTTATTATAATAATCCTCCTTTTAAATTACTTTATAAATCCCGCTTTATTAAGATTATAGGCCTACTATATATAGACCGCCCACGTAAAGTATAGTAAATAAATAACGTTATTATTAAAAGGGCGCGTAGTTTTACCCCGTAGTAACGACTCCGAGGGTAAGACTAAATTGGCTTTCTAGAAGTTTTTCGATATATTAAAAATTCTAAAGGAGATTTAGGTTTGAGAGATAAATAGAAAATAAACTTAATCGGCTATAAGAATTTTAAGCCTTAGATACTAGATTTATTAAATACGAGAATTTTACTTTATTTTCCTTTTAACCTATGATAAATCATTTCTAAATTGAAATTATTTTTATCTATAACCTAAATCTAGATTTAATTAATATAATTAATATTATATAAGAAAAAAGAATAAAATATAAAAATTAATTAATAAGAATTTGATTCGAAAAATTATATAATATAAACGAGATCGTTAATTATTAGTAAAATTTATCGATTAATAATAAATTTATCGATATATTAAAAATAATAAATACTATACTTTACTTTTTTATTTTAATATATTTACGAAGTAAAATAAATAAGTAATAATTATTATTATAATCGATATCTTAAAATTAATAATAAAAAAGAAAATAGTTATATAATAGTTAAAATTTATTTATAATATTAAACGAGTAAAAGATTTTTTTTAAAAATACAATAAAGCTTTCGATAAAAAAAGTTCTTTTTAAAATATAATATTTATATTATTAAAATATTAAATTACTTAGTTTTATTATAAATATAATATTTTTTTAGAAATTCTATAATTCATTATTATTAAAAGTCTATATAAAGCGAGGTATATAAATATTATATAACGAAAAGTTTAAATTTAAGAATTCTTTTATCGAAAGATAGAAATCTAATATATAAAAAGAGGCGCGAGTACGCTAGACCTAATAAAGCTTAGTTATATAAGTTAATTAATAACGAGTTATATATATATATACTCGTAATATTATATTTTTTCCTTTAAATAATAATAATCGTATTATTTAAATAAAACTTATTCGGTTAAATTTATAAAAATAATATTAATAAAAGTTATTAATTACTTTTTAATATTTCTTAAATTTATTATTATCGATATTATATTAATTAAAATCGATATCGAATCTCTTTTAATTAACTCGATATTATAATTATTTATCGGGATTATAATATTTTGAATTATTTTTCCTTTTTTATTCGTTTTCATTATCGACTATAATTAAATCGAAAGATTTATTTCATTAATTAAATAATGAATTATTACTATTTTTTTTAAATAGGTCGAAAGTAAATACTTTATATATTATTATTATTATTAATAATTTAAATCGATATATCGAGTTTATTAATTCGATGATTTTAAATAAATAAAGTATTTTATTATCGAGCTTTTTTAATAATTTAATAGTATAAAGATTTTATTATAGTATAGTTTTATTTAACCTAGCCTAGTTTAATTTATTTTAAATCTAATTTACATTCAAATTAGTTTCTCTATTTCTATCCTAATATAATTAAGATAGGAAATAAATAAATATTTAATATACTAGTTTTTATTTAAATAGTAGCTGGCTCTATTTTAATTTTCGTTCTTTATTTTTTATTTTAACCTACTTCTATATTATAGTTAAATTATAGTTTAATAAACTTGGCCTTAAATTTAATAAATATCTTAATATTAATCCCGTCTCTTGATTAATTAATTAATTTATATATTTACTCTAGTAAAACTACTTTACTAATAAGGGGATTTTATAAATACTATTTTAATAAAGTTACTAGCGGCGCCTACTAGTAATTAAAGAAACTTTATTAATTAAAAACTTTAATTTATCGATAATTTATTACCTCTTTTTACTAGTTAATAGCCGATGATTATAATTATTCTAAAATACTATTTATCTTTCCCTCCGTTTCCCTTCTATTTTAGTTTCTCTAATTTTATTTATTTATCTCGTATCCCGTCTCTTAATATTATAAAAGATTAACTACCTAGTTAGTACTCCCTAGTACTAGGATAACTATTATAAAGAATTAACTCTTTAACCTCGAAGATTATATACGATAATTCCTCGCCGAAGTTTAGAATAATTTTACTAGTTTTCTTAATACCTTTAATTATTTATATATTTAAATCGAGAGTAATTTTTTATTCGATATTTTATTTTTATTTATAACGCCTTCTGTCTTTTTTTTTATATTAAATATATAATCCCTAGTTTAGGCTATTATTTAGGTAATAATTTAAACTATATTTATTATAATCTAAATTATATCTTATCCCCCGCTTTAAGTATTCGATAAAAATACCCTTAATAATATTATTATTATAGGTTTATACTCGTCTTCCTTTTTAAATATTTAATAACTTATTTCTTTATAATTTTAAATACTTCTTAAATCCGAAAAACTCCTAGATATCTCGGAATATAAAGAGGACTAGGATAAATTAGATATTTAAAAATAAATATTAATATAGTAGATATATATAAATTATAACCGCTACTTTATCGATAGTAATAAAATCGCTTATATAAACTTTAAATTAATTATTAGTAAAAAGATTTTTAATTTAATAAATTATTATTAAAAGAATAACCTCTATATTTTAATTAACTTTATTAATTAATAAAAGAAATTACGGGAAGTATATAATAACCCGTTTAAATAAAAAGATACTCGGAATTATATCTAGGAACTTAAATAAAGCTTTATATCTTTTAACGAGTATATTAACCTCGTTTTTAAAAAATAGAAATATTCGCGAATAAAGAACGAATTCTTAATTAATATTATAAGATATAATATTAATTATACTACTTAATAGGCCTTTATATTTTAGAGGAAAATTAATAATTAATAATTATATACCTTCGATAAATATACTTATATATACTCCGAAATCGATTAAGAATTTTAATAAATTAAATATTATCTATCTCGCTAGAGTATTATTTTTATTATATTAGGATAAATTTTAAAGAGGTTAATTATACCTTTATTAATCTTTACCTCTATAACTCGCTTTAGTATTATATATATTTTTATCTTTATTATTATATTAACTCGTACTCTTTTATTTAGGGAGTTAATAAATCTTAATATAACTTAAATTATTATTAAAGGTAAATTAATAAGAACCCTAGTTATTAAGGTTATCTATAAGAAATAGAGGTTTTATTTCTATTATAAATCGCCTAGATATAATATAAAGATTTATTTAATTAAATTAACTAGCCTCCGATTTAATATAATAATTATAGTTAATAACGACGAGAGTATTATAGGAGGAGTTATTTTAAATATAGAAAAAGAATAATCCTACTATAAAGTTATATATTAAGATTATAAATATTTAGAATCCTATATATACTTTCTTATTTATCGGTTATATCGTTTAATTTATTAATTAAATTTTCGCTTTAGTTTATTATATAACTCTTTAAGTCCGACTCTATATTTTATAATAAATATATAATTATTTCTTATTAACTACGGAATAACTAGTCCCGAAATTAAAATTAAATTTTAATTAATATTAATATATTAGGTTATCTTTTCATCGATTATAATTTTATATATATTTAATATCTACCCCTTCGTCTTTTTTATTATTTTTATATCGTCCGACTTTTTAATAATATACCTACTATTATAGGATATATTATTTATATTATAAAAACGATTTTAAATATTTATAATTATTAGGAATAAATAATCTTTTTTATTATTAAATTTAATTAGTACCCCGTTATAATCGGCCTAATATAACTTTATTATTATAAAGTTATTATTAATTTCTCCGATAATTCCTTAATCTTCGCTTTATATTTTTATTTAAGAAATTATACCCCTAGTCTCGTAAAAATCTTCGCGGAAGATAAACTCTTTTTTATATTTTAAAAAAGTTTTTAAATTTAAGAATCTTATTTTCTAACTTTATCCGATACCTAGATAAAGTAAACCTCGATTTAAAAGAAGTTATCATAATATAAAGAGCCGTTATTATTTATAGACGATAACGTTATTATTAAATAATTAATTCCGACTCGAGAAAAGTTATTTTAATTTTAGGTTTATTAATAGTATATTTAATCCTAAATTTATAAAAAGTAAACCTCGATTTAAAAAGAGTTAATTTATTTTTAAATTCATTAGAAATAAACCTAATCTCTAGCCTAGCCTAGTATTTATATAAAATAATTTAGAATTTAAAAAGAGTTATTTAAATTCTAGATTTATAAATAATAAATATAACTTTAAGAGGAGTCTTCTCTATTTTAATCCTAGTTATTTATTCCTACGGGAACTAGTTATAATAACGAATATAATTATATCGTTATTACCGTTAAATAAATAAAGATATTTAAAATTAAGTATTATAACCTAGTCTCGCTTCGTTTTAAATTTTAATATTAAGAATAATAAACTTAATACCTAGCTACTTTTAATATATACGAGATAAAATCTCGATTATTTACCCGTTTTATTATATTTAACGAGTAAACCGTATTTAGTTTATTATTTATAGAAATTAATTAATTTTTAGGTATTCTAGAAGAAATCTCTATTTTAAATATTTAGTTTTATTAAAAATCTAGAGATTATAAACTTAAACTATTACGAACGTTATACGGTATCAGGTCTATTTAATATAAGGGTAGAATAAATACCGGTAGCAAGACTATTTACTACGATCGGGGAGTAAATAGAGTAAATAAGTTACTACTTACTATACTTACTAAGTAAGTAGGGTAAGTACGTTACTTTTAGTACGGTTTCCTTTTATTATATAAACAGCGTATTTCCTAATAGATAGGAGCTTCGTACTTAATTTCCCTTAAGACTTTTAATTATAGATTCTGAATATAGACGTTTATTAAACTATTAATTAAGTTTATTAAACTTATCTAGTCTTATCTTATATTAATACGAAGCCTATTATCCTTTAATCCTTAATACTCCTCTTAACGAGTACTAATCTAGGTCCTATCGACGTTATATTAAGATATTAAACGGAGAGCCTTAATATTTTAAATACCCTTAAGATAAGTACTTTAGGATTAATAAGGGCCCTAGCCTTAAGTACCTAAAACGGTACTAGAAGACGTAATATTATAGAAGAAGGGGACCGTATTAAGGTCGCCCGTCTAGACCATTATTATAGAGAACGCGAAAAATTTAACGACTAGCTATTATAACTCTAGCTATTCTTCGTATTTAACGAGAATATTATACTAGTTATTAAATAGATAACCTTTATAATAACCTATATAAGAGGTAATACGTAGAAATAGGTTAAACTATTCCTAAAGCGCTATATAAAAGTAGTAAATAATACCGATAACTTATTAATAAAGCTTTAGATAGAGAACTTCTCTAGGTTTAAGGCTAAGATTCGCCGTATATTTAGACTATCCAACGAAAGTAGTATAATAGTTCGCGTTATCTAGTACTTGGCATAGCGTAGGTCTATATTTAATTACTCGGCGCAGTTCTAATACTATATAATACTTATAGACTAGGATAATACTATACTTATAATAATATATCGACGAGGACTAAAAGATAATATAAAAGACGAATTTATACGAGTAGGAGCCGTAATCGAGGACCTCGATATACTTATAAAATAAGTAATCGAAATCGACGATAAACTATACGAACGTATAATGGAGAAACGCTATAATAGAGGAGTTAACGGATAATAACGTTTAGGAGCTTTCGGTAACGGATATAATTCGGCTAGCCGTTACCGCCGCGAAAGACTTAACCCGTATAGTTATATTTTAATAAAACTCGATTTTACGAAGAAGAGACCCGTAAAAGGATTTTATAAAGGGGGTAAATAGTAATAAGGGGGTAAGAAAGTAATAAATTACTATAATTATAATAAGCCGGGCTATATCGCTAGGAATTATCGTTCGAAAAATATAATGAATTAATAATAGTTAAATATACTTGAGAAGGAGATACCGGATAACGTAGCCGGGTCCTTTAAGGATCTAGTATAAAACGATACTACGCTTAACGATTTATTAGAGAAATAGGGGAATATTAAAGAAGAGATCGCCTAAAGAATTCGAGAGCTCGAAGAATTAAATAATAATAACGATAAAACTTTAGAAGAAGATTCGGAGGAAGGATAAAAATAAGAATAAAGTATAATAAATTCTAAAGAATAACTTTAGGTAATAAATTATCTTAATAACTTTAAAACCTAGTCTATCGTATTAGAAAAGAAACCCGAAGAAAAGAAAAAGGAAAAAAAATAACCTACTAGAATTAACTATATTTATAATAAATATTACCTACGATATAAAGAGATACACTAGTTAATATACGTAAACGAATATTATAAATATTATTTCGATAACTTAGGAGAGCGAAAGTATATCGTAAGACTAGGATATAGTTATAATTAGTGGAATAACTATATTAAAGATAATTACCCGTAGTACCTAGTTAAGAAAAGGGGGAACCAAATCTTCCCGGGCTACGATAAAGAATAATAATTATAATTACGAAATTAAATAGGATATAGTAAGAAGACGAAATACTATAATTAAAATAAATAATATTACTACTTAACCGAAGATTACGAAAGGTACTTCGAATCTAAAGAGTATTATAGATTCCTATCTTTATTGGGAAAAAACTAGTCCCTCGTATTAAAGGGAAATACGAGGAGATTAACGTACTAACCCTAGAATAATATCTATACTTAGCTTAGTACGGTATATATATACGGATACCGGTAAGAGTTAACGGATATAAGGTCGTTATAATAATAGACTTAGGAGTAACTAGTAATTTTATATCTCGAACGGTAACTTAGGTAATTAACCTACTAACTCGAGAAAAGAAGAAATAATATAAACTTTAATTAACCGACGGGTCGAAGTTATTAACAGGAAGAGTAAACGAGGAAATATTCCCGTTACTAGTTATTATTTAACACTACTATAAGGAAATTACCTTCGATATAATAAGAATAATTATTTACTATATTATTCTAGGGATACCTTAGTTAAAAAAATATAATTTAATAATCGATTAGAAGAAAGGAGTACTTATATTTCCGTGTACTAGAGATATCGTTAATATAATATTTATATACCTATAGAGGATGGCTATAAATAAGAAATCGAACCGTAGCCTAGTCGAAGTTAATAATACTTTATCTTCGTATAAGGATAACCTTATATAAGGATCCGACTCGATATATATTAACTAGAAAGGTTAATAGAGCGAATAAATTAAAGTTTCTAGAGGTAAAGACGAACCTCTTAATATCCTTAAAGAGTATTAATAATAAAAGTACCTCTTTTAGGAAGAAATAACTATAAAAGTATTACCTAAATATTAACTATAAGATTATAAAATCGAACTCGAACCTAATAAATAACCGATATTTAAACCTATTTACGCTTTATTAGAAAAGGAACTCGGAGTACTTTACGGGTATATCGACGAGAACTTTAAAAAAGGATTTATTCGAGAATCTAAATTATTAATAAATTATTTAATCCTCTTTATAACGAAGAAGGATAAAAGTCTACGATTATATATAAATTACCGAAAGTTAAACGATATTACGGTAAAGAATCGGTACCCTCTACTAAATATTAACGAGTTATAGGATCGGTTTACGATAGTAAAAATCTTTATATAACTAGATCTTCGAGGCGCGTATAATTTAATTCGAATAAAGGAAGGCGAGGAGTAGAAGATTACCTTTAGAACTAGATACGGCTATTACGAATACCTAGTAATACCCTTCGGATTTACTAACGTACTAGTAACCTACTAGGTACTAATTAATAATATTATACAAGTATACCTAGATATAACGGTAATTATATACCTCGATAATATCTTGATCTACTTTATTAATAAAGAAGAATATATTTAATATATATAAGATATCCTAACTTACTTATTACTAGCTAGACTTCTCTTTAAACTAGAGAAGTACGAGTTTTATAAAGAATTAATTAAATTTCTTAGGTTTATAATTAATATTAAAGGTATTTATATAAGCCCTAAAAAGATTAGGAGTATTAAAAAATAACTTATACTATATAACGTTAAAACGGTATAGAGTTTCTTAGGATTTACGAACTTTAATAAAAGATTCATTAAAGACTACTTTAAGAAGGCTTTACTATTAATAAATATTATAAAAAAGGATATTACTTTCTAATAGGGAAAAGAATAATAACGATCTTTCGAGGTACTTAAGGAGGCCTACGAGAAGCCACCGGTACTATATTCCTTTCGAAGTAACGAACTAGCTCGAATCGAAACCGACGCTTCAGATTTAATAATAGGCGCTTGCATACTCTAATAAAGAGACGATAAACAGTTGAATCGAAGATAGGTTAAATAGTCAGAACTACTAGGATAATATAAATTCAAGATCTTCTATACCCTAGGAAAGGATAACGGTCGCGCCGATATACTTAATAGGCGAGAAGATTATATAGAGGAAAAGAACGTAGTTATATAACTAGTCCTCACTTAATAATAAAATGAATCGCTGGTCCCAGTTAAATAACTAGTAGCGATATTATATATCTCTATTCCCGGAATTATTAATAATATCCGGAAGGACTATAAGAACGATACCTTAACTAGAATACTAAAAAGTTAATAACTATAAACTAAACTATTAGAATATAATAGGAAAATATATCTTCCTAAAGGATATCTTAAGGAAATTATCCGAGATTACTATAATAATCCAGCTTAAGGATATCCTAGAGTTATTAAGACTATAGAACTCATTTATAGAGAATACGACGCGCTAGGACTAAGGTTACACGTCAAGAAATATATTAAGGAATATATCGAATATTAATAAAATAAGTCTACGAGATATATTAAATATAGTTAAATCTAGTTCGCCCCGGTACTAGAGATACTATAGGACGATATTACGATGGATTTTATTATTAAATTACTAAAATCAAAGGACCTTATTACCGTAGAGGTCTTTAACTCTATTATAATAATCTATAATAAACTTAGTAAATATACTATAATAATACTAATTAAGGAAACTTATAAGGCGGAATAAATCGCCTTCGTACTACTAGATCGATTAATTAAGGATTACGGGATACCTAAATTAATTACTTCTAACCGAGATAAATAGTTTATATCTAACTATTAGAAAATACTAGTTAATACTATTAGAACTAAGTTACGAATATTAACCGTATATTATCTATAAATAAATGGATAAATAAAGCGGATAAACTAAATAATAAAGATATATTTACGATATTACGTTAACAAAAAATAAAACGATTAAGTAAGGCTTTTACCTATAGCTTAGCTAGCGTTTAATAATAACTAGTCTAATACGATAAAGCTTATATTATTCTTCGCGAACTATAATAAATATATTAATATATTCCTTAAGCCTAAAGAAGAACTAAACGTATAGAAGGCCTTAGTTTATATAGTTAATATAAAGGCGTTATATAAGGAGATATAAGCCTAGATTAAATTAATAAATACTCGGACTAGAAAAACGGTAAATAAATATTAAAAAGAATATCCTTAGTTAAAGGAGGGGGATAAAGTATATCTTTTAATAAAAAATATAAAGAGTAAGAGACTAAATAAGAAACTAGATTATATTAAAGTCGGATTATTTTCGATTAGGAAGATTAAAGGACTAGTTAACTACGAACTAAATCTTCTAGCCGACGTTAAAGTATACTTAGTATTTCATATCTCCTTACTAGAGCTAGTAAACTTTAATATACTTTTATAAAATATCTTTTATTTCTAGACTAAAGAAGAAACGGAGTTCGAGGTAAAAAGGATTCTAGATAATAAAGATTAAAACTACCTCGTTAAATAAAAAGGATATAACGAAGCGGAAAATATTTAGGAGTTAAATACGAACTTTAAGAATTATCTAAATCTCTTACGAAAGTTCTATCTAGAACGAAGGGTACGACCGATTAATCGAACTCGTCCTCGAGTTATAATTACTTTAAGGATATATTAAATAAAAAGTCGTCGGGCCTAGGACTAACGTATTCGACTTCTTTATCCTTTTCTAATTTAGTAATATTTTCTAGCTCGCCTTTAACGAACTACCTTTCTTTCTTTTTTAATAACTCGATTTTAATTTAAAAACGAGTTTACTTTATTAATACCGTTTTAGCTTCTCTTAATTTCTCCTCTCGTAACCTTCGAAGACGAGCCTATCTAATAGGCGAAAAGAATATTAAATCGTATTCCCGCCTAACGCGAATATACTTTATATATTTATCCGAACGAACCTTAATCTTATACTTCTTAAGGTATCGTTTTTTAATATACCGTTAATAAGAACGTATAGTTAACTTTAAATTAAAAAGAGATTTACGGAGTTACCGTTTACGACGGTAAAATAACGAAGAAACAGAGCTAGATATTTATTACGACCGATAATTTACTTTCGAGACGAAAGTTTCGGGAGGGGAACCTAGTATTACGAACGTTATACGGTATCAGGTCTACCTAGTATAAGGGTAGAATAAATACCGGTAATAAGATTATTTACTACGATCGGGGAGTAAGTAGGGTAAATAAGTTATTATTTATTATACTCACTAAGTAAATAGGGTAAATACGTTACTCTTAGTACGGTTTCCTTCTATTATATAAATAGCGTATTTCCTAGTAAATAGAAGCTTCGTACTTAACTTCCCTTAAGACTTTTAATTATAAATTCTGAATATAGATATTTATTAAACTATTAATTAAGTTTATTAAACTTATTTAGTCTTATCTTATATTAACACGAAGCCTACTATCCTTTAATCCTTAATACTCCTCTTAACGAGTATTAACCTAGGTCCTATCGACGTTATACTAAGGTATTGAACGGAGAGCCTTAATATAAACCTCGCCTTAATTAAAATTTTAAATTAAGTATTAACGATTAAACCTAAAACCGAGGTATATTTAAAATAAATAGAGAGCTTTACCTCGCGTTTATTATTATTTAAGAAAAGTTTTAAATTTATTAAAATATTAAGAATATTAACCTAATTATAATTTTATCTACGCGGTATTATAAATTCCTAGATATTTTTTAATAAAAAGACGTTAATACTTTACCTCTATATCGGTTATATAATTATATTATTAAATTTAAAAAAGGGCTATAATCTCTATTATTTAGTTTATATAATATAAATTATAATAAAGTTATAGAACTCCGCCGTTATCTAGATAAAAATCTTAGTAAAGATTTTATTCGGGTTAATTATTTTTATATTATATTTTTTATTTTATTTATAAAGAAATTTAACGAAGGTTTATATTTCTATATTAATTACCGAGGGCTGAATATTATTATTATAAAGAATAACTACTTTTTACTTTTAATTTTAAAAATCTTAAATCGATTAAATCGTATTAAGGTAATTTTTAAATTAAAAATTATTCTTATTTTTAATCGCCTCCGCGTTAAAGAGGGCGATAAAGAATTTATAATATTCCGTACTTAACTCGGCTTATTTAAATATTTTATTATATTATTTAAATTATATAATAACCCTACCTCGTTCTAATACTATATTAATAATATTTTTTATATATTTCTCGACGAGATTTATACCGCCTATCTCGATAATATTTTTATTTATAGCGATATTAAGGAAGAGTATAAAATTTATATTAAATATATTCTTTAGAAACTCCGCGAGGCGGGGCTCTAAATAAATATTATTAAATATAATTTCTATATTATAAAAATTACGTATTTAGGATTAATTATTATTATTAAAGAGATTAAAATCAATTTAAAAAAAAATCGATATTATCCTACATCGGTAAAGCGGGGAGACCGCATGGACGAAAAATGCAAAGGACATGAGCTCAGCGCGCATTTTGCGCATAAAGCGCATTTTTCGATATTATTTTAATTTCTAACTCTACGAGTATTAGCCTAAACCTTAAACTTTATATATATGAAATATAGCGCTAGTCTAGCGCTGTATTTTGTACGTACTAATTTTTTAATACCTATTAAATACCGGCTGTACGGAGCCCGCACAAGAAGAGTCGAAGTGCTAAATGCGCATTTTCCGCATGAATCTCATGTCCGTTGCACTTTTCCGCCTGAGCGGTCTCCCGCTTTACCGATGTAAATTAATTATGACTAGTTATTATTAAAGACGTTTAAAATTTCCTAGGATTCGTTAACTTCTATCGGTATTTTATTTATAAATTTAATAAACTCGCTACCCTATTTATAATTTTAATTAAGAAAGATATTATCTTTAAATAAAATACTCGATATTAAATAACTTTTAATATTTTAAAAAAGGTTTTTATTTTTAATATTATTTTAATTTATTTCGACCCCGACTATAAAATTATAATAAAAATAGATATATTTAATTACGTATTTAAGAGAGTCGTATCTTAATAGAATAATTAAAACGTTCTTCGTTTTATAATTTACTTTTTAAAAAAGTATAACCTTATAAAATATAATTATAAGATTTATAATAAAGAGTTTATAGTATTTATTTATATATTCGAGGAATAACGCTTTAAACTAGAGGGATCTATTTTATTTATCGAGGTAATATTTAATTATAAAACTCTTAAATATTTTATTTTATTTAAAGTATTATCTTATTATTTAATAAAATAAAGCGAGTTTTTATTTTATTTTAACTATAAAACTATTTACCGGCCTAATAAAGAAGGCGGTAAATTTAATATATTAATATATTAATTAAGAGACCTCTTTAAAAAGGGGGATAAATTAAACTCTAAATATTAATATTAATATTAAATTATATTAAAAAGATAAAATCTAGCCCTAGAAGTCCTTAAGAATTATATTTATAATATAGCGCTAAATATAGCGACCCTAGCCTTAGTCCTAGTTATTTTAATTATATCGGTAGTAGATTAAGAGATTCTTATTTAATTTTTTTAATTATATTTTATATTAATCTAGGCGACACTAATAAACCTCGATATAAATATTAATTTAAAATTATAAACCCCGTTTATATTTCATAAGCCCGAGCTAGATAAAGATTAATTTATTAATTTAAAACAAGACTTATACGATACCCCGATTTATTAATTATAGGATATAATTAATTAAGCCGATTAATTCGCCTCTAGAGTCCGAGAAATATTATATTTTAAAATATATTATTATAACGGAATTCCCCTCGCTAAATATGAAAATAAAAATAAAAATCTTTACTTCCGAGGAAAGAGATATATTTCGAATTCTAATAAACTACGCCTTCTTTTAATCTAGTTAATTTATAATAGTATCGCGGGTAATTATTTAAATTATACTAAATATTACGGTTTAATTAATCGGGCCTATTAGTGGCCTAATATTTATACTATTATCTAGCGATTTATTAAGAATTATTATATATACCGAAGAATTAAGCCTTCTCGTTAATATATTTAAAAATAACTACGTTTATTACCGCCTTTATAACGATATTAAAGAGATATCTAGATAAATTATATAAGTCCCTTATTACTTTATACCTTTATAGGAATTATTTATTAATATATCCTAATTTTCGTAGACTACTTAACTAAGATATAGTACCTAATATTAATTATATCGATAGAAGTAGACGAAGTTTACGATATTTTCTATTAAAATATATAAAAATTTTATAAATTACTAGATATCTTTATTTCGGATAAAGAATCTTAATTTATATCGGAGTTCTAGGAGGTTTTATATAAATATTTTAAGATTAATTAATATATATTTATAAAGTACTATCCTTAGACGAATAATTAAACTAAATAATTTAATACTATAATAAAATACTACCTCCGTATATATATTAATTATATATAGGATAATTAGGTGAAATAACTCCTTAAAGCGGAGTTTTCTAATAATAATATTAATTCTTTTAGTATTTTAGCCTCGCCCTTTTTAGTTAATTATAATTAATATTTATATATTAATTTCGAGTTTATTAAATTTTTAGTTTAAGATTTTACCGCCGAAGCCCGTATTTATTTAATTATTATTAATAAATTCGCGACGTAAATAAAAGTCTTAAATAATTATTTTTATAATAAGATATTTATTACTTGAATTATTTTTAAATCCTCGACTAATTAACGAAGGCGCCTATATTCGATATATTTAATAAACGACTAAATATAATTAAATATTAAAAATTTAAATATTATATACTCTTTAATTAAATTTAACGATTATAATATCCGCCCTTTCTAAATCTCTCAGGTTTTTAATAATTCTTTTATAATTTTATTAAATTTTCTATATTTTATAAAAGTTTACCCCGTCTTTTATATTAGTTTATTATAGTTAATAATTAATAACTCTTTACCTAGATAAATCTAGCCTATCCGAGAATTTATAATTACCGAAGATAACTAATATAAATAATATATTAACGGTATTTTAAATTCTAAATATAATCGTCGTTATAATTTATTTTTATTAAAATAATATATTAATTAAAAAAGTTACGTCGTTATATAAAAACCCTTTTAATACTTTACCCGTTATTAATAATTTATTAATAAATATTATATCTCGAATCCTAGCGCCGCTAGCCTCTACGAATTACTATATATCGTTTAAAAATATTAATATAAGGAATCTCTATTATCTTTATTTTAGTCCGATTTTTAAGAAGTTAATCTTTATTTATACTTTAGTTTATTCTTTATCCGTTATTATTACCTCGGTTATTATTCCGTATCGGCTTCGACTAATATTTCGTATAATTATATAAATAGATAGTACTTTATAGCCTAGCCCCGCCGTTATTATTTATAAATAATAATATTAATATCTAGTTTTATTTGTATACCGCCGTCGTTCCCCGTTTTATTCTTTACCCGTTATTATTATTATAACTTAATATTCCGTATTAACCTCGATTAATACTTTATATAATTTTACCGATAAATAATATACCTAATTCTAACTCGTTATTTATCTTATAGAAGCTCGACTTTAAAGAGGGAGTTATTATTATAATATGATTTTAATTAACCTAACCTAATTTAATTTATTTTAAATTTAATTTAGATTTAAACTAATTTCCCTATTTCTATCCTAATATAGTCGGGATAGGAAATAAATAAATATTTCGTATATTAACTCCTATTTAGATAGTAGCTAGCTCTATTTTAATTTTCGTCCTTTATCTTTTATTTTAACCTACTTTTATATTATAACTAAATTATAATTTAATAAACCTAATTTTAAATTTAATAAATACTTTAATACTAATCCCGTCCCTTAATAGATTTCGAGTATTTAAAAATATTATATTATTAATTTCATAATTTACTTCTTTTCGATATTTATTAATTTATCTCGTTATTATATTTCTCGCTTTTTCTAATATTTTCTTTATAACTATTAATGACTTTTTTATATAAATAGATATACTTTTCGTTTTAACGAATTTAATTTTTAATCGAGTAATATTAAAAATAATTAAATTTGATTTAAAGTTTATACGAAAGTAAAAACTCTTATTTAAAAAAAACGTCGATTATTTAATCGAGATAAATATCGAGTTATTATTAACTAATTCGATTATCGATAATTAAATTAATTAATTATTCTGTATATCGTTATAACAACTTTATAGATAACGTTTAATATTTTAATTTACTCGTTTTATTTATCTATTCATTTAAAAGTAATAATTAGTCGATAATTTTATCTTAATATCGAGTCTTTTATAAAGCGACTTTTATATAATTAATATAAATTAAAAATCTCGAGTTAATATAATTAAACTTAATAAATTATATATTTTATAAACTTATTATAATAAAAGTTTAATTATTTATTTTATCGTTATTTTATTATTATTCGATTAATATAATATAAAACGTCGCTCTTTCGATAATCTATTCACGATCGATAAAATTACATTATATTTTTTACTTTTAAATAAATCGATAATAAAATTTAATAATATATTCTTTCATCGCTACTTCGAAATTAATAATTAGTTTTATCTTTCGAGATTTTAATACGTCGATATTTATAATAGTTATTTATATAGCGATTTATATTATTTCTTATACGAGATTAATAATATAATCGATATAATAAATTTAAGATTCGAGTTATTTTTGAGTAAATATTAAAAGACGAATCGTAAATCTTTTTTATTAGTAAAATAATTAGCTTATTTAACTAAAAAACTTATATACTATAATTTAATTAAAGTATTTCGTTTACGTTTCGATAGTTATTAATATTAAGTTTTTGATATATCTTTTATTTTAACTAAACGTCGCTCGAATCTCGTTATATAAATCGTCGATTCGATCTTTTATAATAATTCGCTTTATAATTAATAAAATAATATTATCGAAATTTAATATATCGATTAATTATATATTAAATCTATTTTCGAGTAAGAATATTTAATATTAATACTTCTTTCGATTATTTTCTATATTAATAGACTTCGTATTCGATATTTATATTAAAATATCGATTTTCTAATTATTTCTTTCAAATTAATACATGATCTTAAAATGATATTTCGATAACTTTTTCGCTTATCGAGTTTAACGTCGTATAAGTTTTTTCGTAATTATAAAATACTTTAAATTAAAATAATCGATAAAGATCTTTATTAAAATAATAATATCTTTTAACTTCGAGCGTTAATACGTTACATCGGCAACTTGGGAAACCCCGATTTTTGCGTATTTTGCACCGAAATTGCACAAAATGCTGGAAATGCGTATCTGCTCATGTCCCACATTCTAAGTACATTATGCACCGATTAAGCAGCGATATAGCACCGATTTAGCAAATTTTTTTTTTTTTTTTTGGACTTTAACTTTTAATAGTATCTAGACTAGGGCCCCTATATAGGAATATAAATATTTTACTAAATTTATTTTTAGCCTAGATTCCGAATTTTCAATTAGATTTTTACTAGCGTTGCCCTATAGGGCTATAAAGCTACTTTTAGGATTAAGTTTAGCGCTCCCGCGCAGACCTTAACTCTAACTTAAAAATCTTGGCGCCAAGATTTGCCAAGGCTGCAAAATGCGCATTTTGCACCGATTAAGCAGCGATTTTGCAGAACTGTTTTTCCGGACTTGCCGATGTAGATAACGAATAATAATTAGTAGTTTTTTATCGTAAATCTCGTAATTATATTTAATCGATATTATTTTCTTATTATAAAAAGTTATTAAATATAGTTTATTATTATTATTATATTATAATAATACTTCTTCGTTTATATAATTCGATGAGTTCGATTTTAGTATAATTTCTTTCGTGGAGTTAAAATATTTAAAAATCGATATCGAAATTATTTAATCTTTCAAACTTTCGAATATAGTTTAATAAAATTTTTATTAGTTAAATAGTTAATTTTTCGAGTTAATTTTATTATGAAACGAGAAATTCCCGAAAAGTTTTTAATAAATCGTCGATAAAAGTCATAAAATTCGATAAAAGCTTAAATTTATATTAAAGCGCAATATTATTTAGTTTTTAATTATCTTTATTTTTCGTAAATTCATACGTAGTTTATCGATTAATATTAATAATTTTAAAAACAAAGTCTCTTAAATCTTAAACTCGTATTTATCGATATTTATTTATAAACTCGTATCGCGAAGTCTTTTTAATACTTCTTTTATATAAATTCGATATTTTTTAAGTATTTTATTATAAATTAGAATGTTATCGAAATATATTTAATAGAATTTATATAAATAGTCGAATAATACGTTATTAATATAATATTGAAAAGAAATAAGTTAATTAATTAATTCGAAAAATATAACTCGATATTTATAAACGTCGAAAAAGATTATAAAAATAATTAAATCTTCGTTTTTTAAATATATACGAAGCTTATTAAAAGCGGCGGTAATATTTAATCGTATTAGAAATTTATATTCTTGAATATATATTAATATTTTATAAAAGACTTCAATTATAATTAATAGAGCGTAGTTAAAGTTTAATATTAATATATATAAAAAGAATAATTTATAGAGTAAAATTATTATAATAATTAGTATCTTTATATAAAAACTTCGTTACTTTTTATTACTCGCTTTTATTATTTTTCTATCTTTTTTAATAGATTTAAATATACTTCGGGTTAGCGTAGAGATCCCTAGAGGGAATACTAAAGTAAAATAGAGTAAAATAAAGTATAAAGTAGAGATCGCGACTCGATCTCTACTCTAAACTAGGGTAGGGTAGGGTAGGTATTTATTAAGAGATCTCTACTATACTAAGATAATAACCCTAGGGATATATTATAACTACTATTACCTCTATAAATATACGTACTTATAGCTACTACTACTACTACCTCTATAGATATACGTATTTATAGTTACTATTACTTTTATAATATATATACTCATGACTATTATTATTTTTATAGATACGTATATTTATAGCTACTACTACCTCTATAGATATATATATTTATAACTACTATTTACTCTATAGATATATATACTCATAACTACTACTACCTCTATAAATATATATATTTATAATTACTACTACCCTCATTATAGATTAATAATAAGATATATTATAAATTATACTATAAAGAGACGATTATTATAATAATTATTATAATTAGTATCTACTATTATTCTTTACTCTTTCGAAATATTCTTAAAAATAAAATAATAAATTTAAGGGAAAATACTAATATTGAAACGTATTAATAAATATTTAAAAAGAGTTAATTTTAAATTTAAAACTAAACTATTATTTAAGCGTTCCCTTAATTTTAAAATAAATAAATTAAACTATATTTTTAATAAAACCTTCGGTTATATCTAACGTTAAATTAATAATAGTTTTAATTTTAATATTAATTTCAATAATTATAAGTCCGAGTATTTATTTATAGTTATTATCTTTATTTATATTTATAGTCTTTATTTATAGTTATAATCTTTATTCTTAGTGTTAGCCCTATCGTTATCGCTTTATAAAAGTAGTAGTAGCTATAAATACGCGTATTTATAGAGATAGTAGTAGTTATAAATACGTATATCTATAAAGGTAGTAGTAGTTATGAGTATATATATTTATAGAGGTAGTAGTAGCTATAAATATATATATCTATAAAAGTAGTAGTAGTTATAAATACGTATATCTATAAAGGTAGTAGTAGCTATGAGTATATATATTTATAAAAGTAGTAGTAGCTATAATATGTCTTTAGGGTTATTATAATAATTACTAGAAATCTATCTTAACGTAGTAGGGATTCTTTAATAAATCTTTCCTCTACTTTACTTTATTCTCGACTCTACGTTAATAGATCTCTATATTAAGTTAGAGTAGAGATTATACCTCGATCTCTACCTTACTTAGGCCGCGCAATAGGGAAGGGAAAGAATAAAACTAATTTTTATTTCCTTCCCCGGGGTAGAGAAGGGAATAGATAAGGAAGGGAAAAAAATATTAAAAGAAATAAAGAAGGGAAGGGATTCTTTATTATTTTTTATCTTTACCCTCTTTATAAGACTAATAATTATAGCCGATTAATATACTCTTTTAACGCGTATTTTAATTATATTAATCTTTATCCTAACTTTAAATTATACTAGTTATTTTAATATATTCATAATTTCTTTAATTAAATATATATTCACGATTTATTATAAAGAAAATAAACGTAATATATTAAAATTTTATTATATTAAATATTATAAAATATTGTTATTTCCTTTATATACCCCCGTTAGATTTTTTAATAATTTAATATCCTTTATTTAAATAGTTATATATTTAGTATATATAGTAGTAAGATTCGCTATTATAAATTCTAAAAATTAGTATATCTAGTAATGTAATAGGCTTAAAACTTATTAGAAAATAATATAATTATATAATACTCCGTCGCTTTTTATAATATTTTTAAAGTAGTTAATTACTATCGGAAATTATAACCTAATTATATATCTTATATAATCTCTCGAACTAGATACTGAAATAGCGCTTTAAGAATAAGAAACTTAATAGTTTTCTAATAATATCGAATTTAGCGAAGTATAGATACTAGTAATAAATTAATATATTAATTAAGATAAAATTAAATAAAAAGACGAAATATTTACGTCCTTAATTTATACGGCGTCGACGGGTTATAGAAATAACTTTTATCTTCCGTCCTCGCTTTTTAACCTATCGTCGTAGGGTTTTCGTTATAACTAGGGCTTTTCGAGTTATTAAAGGGTATATACTAAGGCCTTTATTATTATTTTAAATTAAATTCTTACCCGATAATTAAATTAAATTTCCGTTTATATCCTTCATTTTCTCTATATTAATAGATTAATATAATAATTATAATAAATCTGGAATAAAAAGTAAAATATTTATAGTTTATAGATTATAGATTTTCTTAAAGCCTAAAATTTCTCCTTTTTTTAAATTTAGGATTTCTTAACCCTAGGGGCTATAAATAATAATAAATTAATATATTAATTACGATAAAGTTAGGATATAAACTAAATATTTCTTACTTCGAGTTTTCGCTACTATTTTAGTTAAGGTAATATATTAATATAATAATTAAAATAATATTAAGAGAAAGAGTTAAGAAAATTATTATTTAAAACTTTATTTTAAATTAAATCTACGATCTTCTTTTTCTTCTTTATTTCTTTATTTTTACGAGTTTTTTGGTTTATAAATATTTTATCTTAAATGACTAGATATATAGATTTTCTTTTACCGAGTAATTTTAGATCTTCGAGCTCTAATTAATTAATTTATAATAAGGTTCCTAAATTATATTTAATACTAATTAATATCTCGGTAGAATATACGGGTTCTTTATTTAATAAATTTATATCGGAATCCGGCTCTTTTTATCTAATACCCGGTTTTTATTATTTAACTACGTACTTAATCTTTATAATAAAGTATTATTTATATAATAGAGTACGAGGTCTCCCTTTACGGTATAAATAGAATTAATTTAAGTCTAAATAAAGAAGATAAAATAAATAGTTAATAAACGGATTATATTAATATTAGTAATTATTATCGTCTAGATTATATTTATTAGGTATAGGCGAACTTATATATAGAATTATATTTAGAGCCGTTATAACTAAAGTAACTAATAACGGTTTACTTATATAATTATATATATTCATTCTAGGTTTTTCCGGATTATAGTATATTATAAATTCTTTATTATATATAAACTCGTCGAATTCGAACTTATTTAAAGGAATATCTAAATAATATTATAATTTATAAAAATAATTAATACTTTTATCCTAATCTTTATATTAATAACTTTACTTGTTTAGTATCTTTATATATATTTATTTAGGAGTTACTAGATTCGATAATTTATAAAGAAGGCGTTTTCTATATTTTAGAATTTTAATTAATATTATTTATCCTAGACTTTACCCTAATAACTTTATTATAATATTATTTTACGATTAAATAACTTCGGTTTAAATAGGTAGTAGAGAAGCTATTAATTATAATTTATATATAATATTAGTATTATTTATCCTAATCTTTATCCTAGTAATTTTACTAAGTTAAAATTAAATAATTTTTTAAGAGAAGACCTTATGTATAATAATAAAAGATATAATAATAGTAAATATTACGATAGCTAGGCGTTTTATTAATAAATTCCTTAATTATATTTAATTTCACTTTACTTATAACGACGAAAGAATTAGGGGATATAGAGAAGAAAGCGTTTATATAAATTATTAGAAATTAATTATATTAATAAATATATTAATAAATATATTACGTTTTATTTTCGATTAATTAAAGATTCTTAGAATAGTATCGTTAATATAGTTTAAATATTAGGGTAAGGTTAAGGTACGAGGTAAATAGAATAATAAAATCTATAATACTAAAAACGAGATTCGGAATTAACGCCGTTATTATTTATTTTCAATTAATTAATAAAATATTATATACCTAAAGTATAGACTTCTATCCTAATCTAGTAAACTATAGAAACTAATAAAATTATTTATTAATTTTCATAATTACTAAATTTGAATAATTTAATTTATAAGTAAATTATAAATTAAAAATTTATAACTCGAAGAAAGGCTATATTAAATTACTAGATATAAAGATTAAAATAAAGATAATAAACTCTTAAATTATATATATATTTTATAATATATCTTTAGTTAGTAGATATACTCTTTAACCGCTATATAAAATATATATCCTTCGGGGCTAGAGTAATCCGTTTATTATAAATCGCGTAAAAATCAAATACTATAATCGAAGTTAATTATTATATTAGTAAAGATAATTCATAATTTATTTATAAATTCCTTAATTAATATCGCCTTTATAGTTTCTTATAACGCGTTTAATACTATAGATTAAATCCGAAAATAACGTTTATATAACGTATATATAATTTCGCGGATAAGATATATAAAGGATAGTTTTAAAATTAAAAAAGTCGATTATTTTTTAAAGAAACCTAATTTCTTATAGAGTAACGACTAGTAAATTTAGTGAATTCGAGTTTAATATAGAGAGATCCTATTTATTATCATTCTTTAGTCGTTTATTTTATACCGCGATTTTCTTTACTCGAGTTTTTTTTAGGAGGAATTTTATATATATTAAATATTTTTCTTACTACTTTTAGATTTTACCGGTTGATAAGGGATTAAAAGCCCCGGTTAATTATTATTATATTATATAAACCGTTAAAGAATTTAATATTAATATTAATCGTACTTTCTATAATAATTAAAGGTATAATTATTAATATTAATTAATAAGGATTTAGTTAAATTTTAATAGAAATTTACGAAAGAGGGTATAAATATCGGATAAAGATATATTTATAATTATTATAGCGGGTAGTTTAATTTATTATATATAAAAAAACCGTAGATTTATTTTATTATTATATTTTATTAAATATTTTTACTATAAAGTATTCCTCGGTTATAAAACGTAGTTTATTTAAATAAACTATATAATTATAATATAATTATTAAATCCTTTTATTTTCTTACTCTCTTTATTTATCCGTATAATTTATATTTAGAATAGTTTAAAATAGTAGTTTCGCCCTAGAGAACTTTATATATAATTAATATTTTATTCTTTTTAATATAGTACCCTAAGATACCTCGTTTACGGTAAAGATTTCTACCGAATATTTTATAATTAAAAGTAACGATTATCGTTATTATATATATAGGGTAGAAATAATTATCGATTTCCTCGTATAATTTTATTTATAATAATAGTATCGTAACTAAAAGAGGAAATATAAAATTAATAAAAAAAGGGCTAGATATTTAATTTCTTATAAACCTCGTAAAAATTAACTCCGGAGTAGGAGTACTTCGATTATAATATTATAATAAATACTAGAGAGCCGAGGAATATCTATAAAAGATATAATTATATATTATTAAGGATTAATATTATAAATAGTATAAAAACGTACCTCGAATCAGGGAAATATAAAAAGAAAATTTTAATATATAAAATAAAGCCGATTTAAAATATACTCTCGTTTAAAGACTAGGTATATAATTATCCTTTTAGATAATAGGTATAAAGATTAATATAAATTCTTAATTATATAATTATCGGGCTTAGACTCTCTTTACGATTTATTAATAATATTAATATATAACGAGTATTTAAATATATTAATATTTGTTTTACTCTCCCTTCTATATTAATAATTAAAAATTATATAATAAAGAAGTATTAAGAGATTTAGCCTCTTCTCCTTTAAGATTTACCTAACGACGATATTAAGATTATTTTTATACTAGATTTATAATCTTCTAGAAACTAGTAGAGTTATATAATTATAAATATATACTTTATCGATTAATAATAATAATATTATAAGGTACTTTTAACTTTTAAATTTATAAAAGATAAATATAATAATAGAAGTTTAACCGAGTACCTAAATATTATTATCCGTCGTTATAATTTAGGGGATCGTATTATATCGATTATTATAAATAACGCCTTTAATAATATTATAATATATTAATTACTCGAGACGATATCCGCGGAGAAGAGTACGTAGTTTATAATTATAAAAAAGGAGCTTAAATACGAGCTTCGCGAAATTTATAACGAATTAAACTTTTTTATAAATATTAGAATTCATCGCGCTTTATACTTTTTTTATATTATCTAGTTAAGTTTAAAGGAATATCTTAATACTATTAAAATCTCGTTAACGAATAAAGACTTTTAGAAGGATTAGGACGAAAAAGTAAATAAATAAGAATTTTCTAATATAAGAAAAGAACCTAGGATCCTATTTATTTTTATAAAGATACGTATTCTTAATTTTATATTAATCTTTATACCTACTTTTATTTATTTATTAAGTTTAGGGTATATAAATTCGTAAAGCCTCTACCTATCTTAATAAAAATAATTAACGGCGCGAGTATTTTTAAAATATCTAAAAAAGACTTTATAATAAGAAATATTAATCGACTAGGTTAATTTAAGGATAAAGAATATATAATAAAAAATACCCGAATAAATTTATTATATTAAAGCACTTCTAAGATATAATAACTAGGTAGGATTTAATATATTATATATTAATCTAGGCCCGAAGATTCAGGCCGGTATTAAAAGAGTTTTTTTATAAATAAAGAGAATAGTTATAAATAAATAATAATGAATAAATTTAAATAAACTACCTTATCGAGTTTAATAAACCGTTTTATCGATATATATAAACGATTAATACTTTACATACGCCGATTATTTATATAATCTTTTCGGTTTATAATACTCTATTTAATTATCTTAAAAATAAAGAGAAAAAGTTTAAAATTAAAAATATAAATTAAAAAAGGTTAATATTAATAAGTTTAAAATTAAATTAAATTAAATGAAAATAGTATTATTCTTAAACCTAATTAATTTTAAATAGTTTATATAATATAGTAGCTCTTTTAAATCTTATTAAAAAAACGACTATATTCTAAAGTTAGGGTTAGAATAAAGAGATTAATAAAGAGTAAAAGAATTACTATTAAAAATAATTTAAAAAGTAGTTTAATCGGTGTACGCTTTATTAATTAAAAGAAAATATATATTAAAAGAGATATCGGCGTAGATACTTTTAAACGTTTTATTAAAAATGAGAAAAAAATATCGATTCCGAAAAATCGGAATAATAAATTTTAAAGTTACCGCGAAATAAATAAATTTATTATTTATATTAATCTTTATATTAATAACTATATCGGCTAATTTAATATAGGATTTAATAATAAAAATAAATCTATATTTAATAAATAAAAGGAATTTTCGTTATATTATAATTATCTCTTTTATACCGCCCGTAATATTCTAGTTATACCTTCTACGGGGGTTAAATACGAGCGAGTATTTAATATTATTAATTAATTATATCTAGCCTAAAAATCCTATAGTCTAGAAACTTTCTCGGTTTTAATAATCTTTAATCGCTTTTAATTTAAAGAGAACGAAATAATAATATTATAATAGGACCTAAACTAGGAAGAGATAATAACGTTTAAAGAATATGTAATAAAGGTAAAAAGACGGGAAAAGAATATAATAAAGAACGAGGACGAAGATTTAATTAATAATATAAATAAAGACTAATTTAATAACCTCGTAAAAAAAAGATTTAAAGAATCTTTTAAGACTTTTATTACTAGTCTAGTTTATAAAAAAGAAAAAGTTAAAGAATATAATTCTAGCCCTTAAATAAAACCTCTTATAATAATACTATAAATAAAATATTAATATTATAAATAGACTCGAGAAGGTGTGAAAAATAAATATATAAATTTATAAACTAAATTTTCCGAGTATATAATAAACTAGAGTTTTTCGAAATAGTTATATTTAATTTAAGACTTTACGTTAAAAAATTTAATAATAAAGAAGAAATCGAATATAAAATTATTTTTTAAATCGTAGGCGTTATTTAGGCCTTATATAATAATTAAATATTTAAGTTATAATAATTCAAAAATTATATAAAGAAATAAATCTCCGGAATTAATTTTACTAAAATTAATTAAAAAGACTAGACTTTTCTAAAAATCTTTATATGGTAATAAAAATATAAATAGGACTTTAAAAAATAAAAAGAGATAAAACGGGAGCTAGAATTACGATTAATAATAAAATATAAATAAGATAAGTATAAAGATTAATATAATAATAATAATTATTATTATATTAGTAAACTTTCGGGTATTTTAGTAAGTTAATTATAATAAATATTACTTTAAATAATTAATTGTACCTAGTAGAAATATATTTAAAAATCTAAACGAACTTATTACCTCTTTTTAATCTTATAGTAACTTCGTGAACTTTTTAAATTAAATAATTTATTTTAATTCCTTTTTAAGTTTTTTATATTTATTAAATTTTTAAAATACCTTTACCCTCTTTATTATCTCGATATACTCCGGTTTTAGAAATATCGCGAATATTTTTCTTATATCTTCCCTATCTTTATCTAGTATTTATTTATATTTAATAAAATCGTAATTATTAGGCTATAGTTAATTAGGTCCTAATATCGTAATTTATTTATAATTATCCTCGTCTAGCGTTACGTATTTATTTATTTCTTAGATATCCTACTAATTTCCGCTAAATAATTTATAAATCTTTAGATTTATAGTAAGCCAAAAGATTATTTTATATTATAATATATACTCGAGTTTATTAAATATTTTATTAAGTTATAGTAAACGTTTTTATAACCCTTTACGTATATACTAACCTATAATTAATATTAAATAGTATATAGATTAATATAAAAATATATTAGATAATTATTTCTTAGTATATATAAAAACCCTATATATTTATATTTCTTTAACGAATATTTATCGTAGTATTTAATCTTCGTTTATAACGATTTAAATACTATAATCTAGTATCTTCGATAATTATTATAAATTATTTATATTATATTTTATTAACCTAACGTAATTAAAGTCTTAATAGTATCTTTTTAATTTTCTTTTTTAGTATTAATCTCGATATTATAATTTTCCTCGTCGTCTATTTTTTATCGAATTTAAAATATATAATTTATTAATTTTAACGAATTTTCTTAAAGACTTTTTATCTATTTAATTTAAATTTTTATTATTATTAATAATTATCTCTCTACTTAAAGACGCGCCGATGGTTTTCGTAATAACGCGGGTATATTTATCCTAAAAAACCTTATTACGTATTAATCCCGTTTAATTAATATAATATAAATTAATATAAAGATTAATATATACTTTTTATTAATAGTATCGATCTTCGCCTATTAATATATTCTTTATTAATTTATAATTAATAGATTTATTTATTCTTTATTATATATTAAAGTTTTTTCTACTCGTTAAATCGTTTTTTAATTAATAATTTTAGCTAGATTTATTTAAAGTTCTTCTACGGAACGATTTATTAAATAATTTCTTAATTTTATTATATTAAGGTTTTTATTTAGCTCCTCTTCGATCTTTTTTTTTCTTTATTTATTAAGTAGACGACCCTAATTACCTCGTTTTAAATTAAATATAAATAAATACTAACCGGAGATTTACTTTTCTTCGTCGGTTATAAAATAGTTAGCGAGATATATAATATATTAATCTATTCTATTATTTATTATTCGGTATTAAGTTTAATTAATATCTAGATATAAATTAGTCCTAGGTTTCTTAATCTTCTAATTTAATTATAAAATAATTAATAAAAGTTATTTTATATTATCCTTTCTTATTATTTACTATTTAATATTATAATAATCTTTATAATAAGTTTTGATTTTAGAGACTAGTTATTTTAAATATATTAATCTTTATACTCTTTAGATTTTAATATAGATTTAATTTCTTATTTAATTATTATTAAGAGGGAGAATTCCGCGATAAGTAACTATTAAATAATACTAGGTATAAAGATAAGTATAATTATAAGAAATTAAATAATAAAAGAGCTAGATATTAAGATATTCGAGTAACTTAACGAGTTTATTAATTAAATAAATAATTAGTAAAGTCTAGAAGTAAGAGGAAAATATAAGCGATTTAAAAATAGATTATTAGCGCAGTACTAGTAACTATTATAACGTTATACGATATAAATAATCTTAATTATCCTAGAAAATTATAATTATTAAGTCGAAGATTTATTAGGATTTAATATACTTAATATTAATAAATCTAATCTAGTTATTCTATTATATTTACGTATATTTAGTATAATTAATTCATTAAATCTTCGTAAATATATAAATAAGTATATTAAAATATTTAGTATATTTAATAAAAGTATTTAGAAATATACTAGACCGCCTAATATAACCCGCGGTTAAGATAAAGATTAATATAATTAGAGTACACGTTAAAATAGCGCGTTAATAGGCTATAGTATTAGCTTTATAAAAAAAATAAAGAAGAGATTCTTTATTATTCCCTTCCTTTCTCTACTCTAGAGAAGAGAATTTCTAAATCTTTATTTCTTTCTTTTCTTTTCCCCGGTTTCTTTCCCTAGCCGGGGAAGGGAAGGGATTCTCTACTCTATTCTATAATATATAACTAACTACGTATAAAGTAGTAGTACGTTGTATACGCCTACGCCCCGTTAAAGGCGCTAGTATATTATATACGCCTACGCCCCGCTATCTTTATAATATTATTATTTATTAATATAAGGTTCTAGCCTTAGTATCGCGGGGTTCTAACTCTTAATAATTTTATATCGAATTAATATTCCCCCGTATTATTAGAATTCTTAGAGATTAATTTTATTATTAAATCTAGGATTTAAAAATTACCTAATAATAAACCCCGTAATTATTTTATATTTTTTATATTATTATTAAGCCGCTAGCTCTACGCTATTAGTTTTAAATATTATAATTCTAATCTTTTAACCTTTTTAAAGAAAAGGCCTATTATTATTATAATATTAAATTTAACCTCGGGAGGTCTAGAAGAAACTAATAATAATAATATTAATTAAACCCCCTCCGACGACCCCCGCCGTAAAAATAATAATAAATTCGAAGGTATTATTACTCTTAAAAAGATTTTAAATATATAATTTAAAGTTATTAAAGAAAAAAACCATCGCCTTAAATAATAATAAAAATTAGTAGTATTATAAATTAAAAATTAAAAACTTTATAATCCTACTATTTCTATACTCGTTAGCGGATTATTAATAAAATTTATTACTTATAATAAAGGTCCCCTAATTATTATATTTACTAATAGAATAATAATAAATTTAATTATATTTAATAAGGATATTTTTATTAAGGCGAAAATACTACGCTTTAATAAAATACGTTTTTATAAAAGTATAAACGAAGGTAAATATTTATACTAGTTCCGCGACGTAAATATTAAATTTTTAATTAGTCTTAAATATTTCACTACCGACTATTTAAGAATCGTATATTATATAGACTCGTTAAAAAGTAACTCTTTAACGTAATAATATAAATATTATAATTTATATAATTTAGTTAATATTATATTTAGCTTTTTTAAGAAGTTCCTTTTTAATTTAATAACGGATCTAGTTAATTATTATCTCTTTATTTATAAAAAGTAGGAGGAAGTTAAAAAATATCGTTATTTAAGGCCTATTTTAAAGAAATAAAGACCTAGTTACCCCCGTTTTTAAAGAAGTATAAACTAAATTTCTTTTTAATTAAATTTAAACCTGAATTTAAAAATAAGATCTTTAATACCGATAATATATTTATTTAAAGGGAAGAAATTCTTATTTAGGTTATTATATAAAAAAAGAATCTAAAGTATATATAAGTAATAAATAGTTTTAATTTTAACTCGGGTTCCTAATTAAAGAACCCTAATAAAGAAAAATTTATAATAGACTAAATAATTAAATTTAACGCCGGCGATAACGTTAAATAAATATATTTAAAAAAGAAGAGTAATAAATATAAAAGTAATATTATTAATTCTTTATATAATAAGATTATTTATTAATATTATAGAATAAAAGATTATATTAAACCTAAATATCTCGACCTAAATAAACTAGTTATATACGTCGGCGCGATATCGGTAAAAAATAATTAAATTTAATTTACGCCTCGGAAAAAGAGTAAGAAAAACGATTAATAAAAATATACTCTTTTATTCTTTCTAAAAATTAGATTACTCTTTAAAATAAAATTAGGTAATTTATTACCTTAATTAATTTTAAAGCGTAAATTAATTTAATTTTATAATAATTTATTATTAAAAATAATTTAGAATTTTATAATATTACTTTACCGCTAGCTAAAGTAATTAACGGGTAAAGTATATATTATTATAATATATATTAATTAGATTATTAAATAATCGATAATTAAAGTTAAGGGCGTAAATATAATACTTTATTCTATATTATAAATTTTAAAAATTTAGACGTTATTCTAGATATACCTAGGTTATATTAATTAAAAATATTAATTAATTCTAAAGCGGACTAATAGCGGTTTAAAATTAATTCTAATAATTTATAAATTAAGAAAACGGCTAAATTCATTAATAATTTCAAAAATAAACCGAATATATTCGCGGTCGTATATACTATAATAGTATAAAGTAAATAGGAAGAACTTCCTAACCTAAAGATTCCTAAGGAATTTATAAAATTTTATAATATTTTTTTTAATAAGAAAACGAGTACCTTATTTATTTTTAAATAGAGGAATTATATTATTAAAATAAAGATTAATAAAGAACCGCCTTATAGGTCTTTTTATAATTTATTTTAAATTAAATTATCGGAGTTACGACGTTATTTAAAATCTTTATTCTATAAAAACTTGATCCGTTATTTAATATCTTTAACTAGAATATTTATTCTTTTTATATTTAAAAAGGATAGTAGGTTATATCTTTATATAGATTATTAAGATTTAAACGCGGTAATTATTAAAAATCGATATTTACTACTCTTAATTACCGAGATATTAAACTGTTTATACGGTTTTAAAATCTTTATAAAGTTAGACCTTAAGGATATTTATTATAAGATCTAGATTAAAGAAAATAATAAATAAAAAATTATTTTCCGAATTTATTATAATTATTTCGAATATTTAGTTATATCTTTTAAGCTCGCTAATATACCGGCGATATTTTAAATTTATATTAACTATATATTTATAAATTTAATAAATATAATATATATAGTATATCTAGATAATATCCTAATTTATAATATTAATCCGGCGGAGTATTAACGGTATATTAAATAAATATTTAAACAATTATATTAATTCTAGCTATTTATTAACCTTAAGAAATATTAATTTAATACCGAAATAGTCGAGTTTTTAAATTTTATTATATTTATTAATAAAGTAGTTATAGACCCGGAATATATTAAAACTATTAAAGAATAACCTTAATTAAAAATTTATCGGGAGGTATAAGTTTTTTTAGGCTTCGCTAACTTCTATAAATAATTTATTTATAATTATTTTAATATAGTTATATTATTTACTAGCCTACTTAAGGGTAGTAAAGTAAATAAAAAAATAAATCCGTTTAAATAAATAAACGGCGCCGCGGAAGTATTTTAGATTTTACGAGATATATTCGTAAACGCGTCTTTTCTACGCTATTATAATCTAACTAAATAATTATATATAAAGACGAATACTTCTAATTTTAGCCTTAACTCTATATTATTATAATAGGATAAAAATAATTATTAACGCCTTATAATATTCTAGTCGCGGAAATTAAATTCTTTAAAATAAAACTATAAAACCTATAATTAAGAATTACTCGTTATTATAATAATAATAAAATAATAATAATATTATTTAGAAGGTAATCTTTATTATATTAAAATCTAGATTAATTATAATAATTTAAAGAGTTTTATAAAATAGAAAGAATTAAATTTTAGGTAGGTTTATTAGATATTTAAATTAATTATTTATAACTTTAAAATCTTTTATCGGGCTAGGAAATTAAATTCTATTAATATATTATCGCGGTATTTTAATTATAAGGGAGTATCATCGTTAAATATTAAATTATTATTAATACTTTAGAATAAACTTATTCTTTAAATTAATAATTAATTATCGGAAGAAGATAAAGAAATAAAGGTAATTATAATCTCTACTTTTTAAATTATAAAATTAAAAGTAGTAATTCTAAAACGGGATATTATAGTAGTATTTAAAACTATATATAATAATCCTAAAAGGCCTATTAAAATATTAATTTAGGAATTATAAATTTATAATAATTAAATAAATTCTTTTCGAACTAGAGCGAATATATTAAAGGACCGTTATTATATAAAGAATAAAGTATAAATTATAAACTCCGAGGGATTATTAAAATATAACGGTCGTTTTTATATATTAAAGAATAAAGTTCTAAAAGAAGAGTTTATAAAAAAGTATTATAATAATCCTCTAATAAACTATTTTAGTGTTATAAAATTATATAAATTATTTACCCGAAATTTTTTCTAGGAGGGTAGTTTAAAATAAATTATAAACTATACTAAAATTTATAATATATATTAGCGGACGAAGGCGCCGTAATATTATTTATATAATAAATTAAATTCGCTTCCTATTATTATTTAATTATAGAAGGAAATTTCTATAGATTTTATAATTAATTTACCGCCTAGTAAATATAAAGATATTATTTATAATATTATCTTTATCGTTATAAATCGATTTACTAAAATAGTTAGATATATATTTATAATTATTAAAATCGATACTATTTAACTAGCGGAAGTATTTTATTCTAAAATTATTTACCGTTATGATATACCTAATAGTATTACTAGCGATAGAGGCTCTATTTTTATAAACACTTTTTGATCGGTTATATATTTTTATTCGAAAATTAAATAATATTTAAATACTATTTTTTATTCTTAAATAGATAAGTAGATAAAGTATTAAAATTAAATACTAAAGTACTATTTATATATATTTATTAATAATAAATAAATTAATTAAACTGGATTATTATTTATAATAGAATTTTTAATAAATAATAGTTAGAGTACCGTCGTCGGAACGACGTTATTTTTTTATATATATAGTTACTATCTTAAAATCCGTTAAGAAGTTAAGGACGACTTTAAAAAAGAAAGAGTATTAACTATAAATAATAAAGTATAATAATTATAAACTTTAAAGAATAAAACTATAGAATATTTATAAAGCGCTATTAAATATTAAATTAAATAGTATAATAAAATATATAAACTATAAAGTTATAAGATTAGCGATTTGATTATATTAGTAATAAAGAATTTAAAGTATAAGCGCCTAAATAAAAAGTTATCCTATAAGTTTATAAAACCCTTTAAGATTATTAATAAAATAAAAGTATAAATTTACCGCCTATTATTACTTTTTATATATAGAATCTATAATACTTTTTATATATTATTATTTAAATTATATTATCTTCGCGATTATATTAATACGACGGAATCTTTTATATAGGCCCCCGAATTTATTAATAATAATAAATTATAAAAAGTAGAAAAGGTAATTAATAAAATTAAGAATAAAGAAAATATTTAATATAAAGTTAAATAAACTAGTTAGGGCGAAGAATATAATTAATAATTATTAGACGAAGAGTTTATTAATATTAATAAATTAACTAAAGTCTTTAAATAAGCGGGTAGTAAATTATAATATCTAAAGCCGCTAGCGTAGAGCTAGTAACTTAGTAATAATATAAAAGACGTAAAGTAGTTACGGGGTTTATTACTAGGTAGTTTTTAAATTCTAGATTTAGTAATAAAACTAATCTCTAAGGATTCTAATAAAACGGGGGAATATTAACTCGATATAAAATTATTAAAAGTTAAAACCCCGCGATACTAAAGCTAGAACCCCGTATCGATAAATAATAATATTATAAAGGTAGCGGAGCGTAGGCGTATTTAATATACTAGCGCTTTTAACGGGGTATAAACGTATATAATATATTACTACTTTATAATTATTTCTTTTTTTAAATCTTAATCTCTAGGTATCTAAATATTTTAGTTAAAAGATATTTATTAAAAAACCTTTAAACCCTTTAAGGGAAATAAAGGAAAAGAGTTATTTAATATAACGGCGTTATTATATAGTAATCGAAATATAAGGTTATATACCTAATCCTTTAATACCTATAGTACTAGTTACGGAATAATATTTAGTTAATTAATCGAAGTTTATTAAAAAACCTTTAAATCCCTTAAGAGAAAAAAGAGAAAAAAGTCTTCTAATTTATATTATCGGTCCTATAATATTAATATATAGTATTAGTCGCGGAGCGATACGAAACTATTTCCTATAGTATTATTATATAGTATTAATAGCGGAAAAGTAATATTATTAAACTACCCCTATTATATAGTAGTATTAATAATAAATAAATAGTATATTTATAAAGCTATCCCTATAGTATTAATATATAGTAATAGTAGTTAAATAAATAATATTTCTTTCGTCTTTATAATACTATTATATATAATAATAACGGAGCGAAATAGTATATATTATCGTTCCTATAGCACTTATAGTACTTATAGTAAATATAGTATATTAGATTATTCCTATAGTACCTATAGTACTATATCGGCAAAGCGGTAGCCCGTATAAGAAAATCGAGGTGCTAAATGCGTATTTTGTTAATTTAGGCGGAAAAATAACGAAAAGAGAATGTTAAAAAAAATTCAATTAAAAAACGTAAAAATAGTAACTTCGGATTTAAGATTTTAAATCCGTAATTCTTTACTAGCGCCGGGTAGCTCGCTAAGGCTATATAGAGCGCTATAACCACGCTAATCTAATTTCGATTTTAAATTACGTTGATTTACGAAAATTATGTACGCGTGTAATACCCTCTAAGCTGGCGCGGTATTATAGACTATATAATTCACTTATTACTATATATATCTAACTATTTACTAGTACTACTTAAACTAGCTTATTCCGATTTATTTAAAATTATTCAAAATAAGTCGAGGTACTAAATACGTATTTAGTAACTCTAGTGTTAAATCGATCTCTTGGGCTAGTACATGAGCTAAATAGATCTAAGCGCCTTTTCCGCCTTTTTTAATAGAATACGGGCTCACCGCTTTACCGATATTACCGGGTCTATTTCTACTAGTTTAATAATAATTATATTCGAGGTACGTCCCCTTTTTATATACTCTATTATATTAATTACTACGGAATCGACCGTTACGTAAAAGTAAATTATAACTATAAGTTTTAAAGCGGTATATATTAATAATAATAAATCCTTAAGCCTTTCCGAAGGAAGGTAAAGAGATTTATATATCGATATACCCGTATTAATAATAAAACTCTTAAAGAAGAATATAAATATAAATTAATAGATAAAGAAATTACCTAGTAGCGTAAAGTATATAATAAGATAATAATAACTAGTAGGTAAACCCTTACTATAATCGTTAATCTATAGAATTAATTAACGGCGGCGAATTAATATATTAAGAAATTAAAGGCGATGAATAAGGTTCTCGAAAAAGAGGCCGAGAGTTTCTATTAATATAAACGGGACATAGAGAGCCTTAAGGAAGATAATATCTTTAAGGACTATATTAAAGAGATTATATCTTCTTCTAGTAATTCCGATAATAACTAAATCTTTCGTATAATATAATAGCGATATCGAATCCTTTTTTTTTAAATCGGCGCTAGTTAAGTTTACCTAGATATATTATTTAATAATATATTTTAGGTATTTATATAAACTATACCTAAAGTAAAAGTATTTTTATAAATATAATATCTTATCGTTATTATATATAAATAGTTTAATAGTAAATTAAATTTAGTTATACCTTAAAATTATATAATAAGGTTATAAATATAGAGGAGAATATTTATTATATAAATATTAATATAAAAGTAGTAATATTTACTTTTAATATCGGCTCCGTTTACTCCGTTTTATTATTTTATACGACTAGGTAACCTCTTTAATTATATTTATATATTTATATTTACTACCCGCTTATTTAAAGGCTTTAGTTAGTTTATTCGTATTAATAAACTCTTCGTCTAATAATTATTAATTATATTCTTCGCCTTAACTAGTTTATTTAACTTTATATTAAATACCTTTTTTATTCTTAACTTTATTAATTACTTCTTCTACCTTTTATAACTTATTATTATTAATAAGTTCGAGAACTTATATAAAAAATTCCGCCGTATTCATATAATCGCGAAGATAATATAATTTAAGTAACGATATATAAAAAGTATTATAGATTCTATACGTAAAAAGTAGTAATAAATAATAAATTTATATTTTTATTTTATTAATAATCCTAAAGGGCCTTATAAACTTATAGGATAATTTCTGATTTAAGCGCTTTTACTTTAAATTCTTAATTATTAATATAACTAAATCGCTAACCTTATAACTTTATAGTTTATACTTTTTATTATATTATTTAATTTAGTATTCGGTAGCGCTTTATAAATACTTTATAACTTTATTCTTTAGAGTTTATAATTATTATATTTTATTATTTATAATTAGTACTCTTTCTTCCCTAGAGTCGTCCTCGACCTTTTAAGGGATTTTAGGATAATAATTATATATACGGAAAAATAACGTCGTTCCGACGACAGTACTCTAATTATTATTTATTAAGAATTCTACTATAAATAGTAATCTAGCCTAATTAATCTATTTATTATTAATAAATATACGTAAATAGTATTTTAATATTTAATTTTCATCTACAAAAGTATAGAGTAGGCTTTGAGCGCTCTGAGCGCTCGTAAGCCGGTTAAGCCGGTTTAAGCGGGGTAATACTATGTCCTAACTCCCAAGCGCTATTAACCTATTTAAGTGTAATTAAGAATCTAGCTCGCTTCTAAGAATACCTTTAACTCGTAAGAATATTTAAAACTCGTATATTTAATTCTTAATTTATACGTAATGATTGCTAGAAGTACTTTCCTTAATATTTTATTTAATATAATTCTATCGGTCGACTAAAGGTCTTTTTAGGATAATTTAGCCTATATTACTTTTCTATTTTAGATATAGCTTTATAGTTAACGCGAAATTTTGGCGTAGATAATATTCTTATTTTAAATTTATATTAGGGCTAATAATAGTTTATACTCTCTTTTAACTTCTATTACTATTACTTTATTTATATTCTTTAACGTAAGAGATATATAAGTCTATATATTAGATTTCTTATTATAGATATATTATTATAGCGATAGTAACTTCTAGTTATATTTAGAACCTCGGGTAGCTTTAATAATCTTAATTATTAATATATATTTTAAAAATTTCTGAAAACCCTAGTTATTATCGAATATAGTCTAAACTAATAACTGGTATTAAATCCTCTCGTCCTTTTTCACCTTATATTTTACTTTGAATTTAGTATATATAATATTTAAATATAGGGTATCTTCTCTCCTATCGAATCGAAGTATAAAACCTATTAGATTTAACGTATCTTTTAGCTCTTTATCCCGCGCTATTAAATCATTATTAGTTACTCTTATCTAATAAAAGTTAGTATATATAGTATAATATAGTGATAAGCGAATATAACTCCGTTATAGGCGGTTATATACCTCTTTTATATAATCGGTTATAGGCGATTATAATAGTCGACTAGCTAAAGTATTAATCTAACTTTTATTTATAACTTAATATCTTATTTCAGCCAGCTATTTCTGCGAAAAAGAGATTATTATTACTCTTTACGATAGTTTTCCTTTCTCTTTACTTTAGTTTTTATTTATTTAATATTCCCGTTAATAGGCTAGATAGTATACGAAGAGAGTAATATTATTATATCCGATAGTCGTTTTTACTCGTTACTACTCCTAACGCTTACTTAATATCTATATTAATAAATTATAGATTATACAGTCGACGAGTATTACTATATCTCGTTTATTTATTATTTCTTATTCTATATCATCTAGATTATCCTATATATTATTATTTTCGTTAGTAGTATTCTCTTAATATACGTTACCTTTATTATCGTTATCGCTAGGTATCTATAAGAAGTTAGTAAAGAAATAAAATTAGATAAAATTTACGAATTTATTATATCCTACCCTCCTTTATTCGTATCCTTATCGAATAAATTATAATTATCCTCCTCTTTAGAGGAATCCCAGATCGCTTTAATATTATATTTATCCTCCTCTAGTATATAATTAATTTATATTTTAATCTTCTCCCGTAGTACCCGTAGGATTAATTCGCGGTATTCGGGTCTAAGTCCTTCCTAACCCCTTTATATATCTTCGTATATTTTTATATATAGAATATCAGCGTTAGTTAAAAGGATCGGAATTATTAGAAGGAATAATATACTCTTAATTTACTCGCCTTAAAACGCTATTATCCTCTTAAAGCCAAATTCGTAGTCTTTTATTATAATATATATTATTAAGTATATTAAATAAAGCGTCTCAGCTCGAATTAATTCGAATATATATTTCGTTATATTCTTTATCCTTAATACGTCTGCCCCCTTTAAGAAGAATAAAGAAATATATATCTTTATTATAATTTTATTTAGGAACCTATATTTACCTCTCGGCTAGTTACTATATAAATATAATTAGTAAGATAGTAGTTATTAATATTAGTTATAATAGGCCTATATATAATTATTATTATAATTAATTATTTATAACTTCCGAGCTAAAAGTCCTTATACGGTTTCCGCTATATCTCTTCCAAAAATATAGTAGTTCTGGACGTATTCGCGGATCTTTTTTATTATCCGAATTCTTTTCCCGCTGATTAAGTCTAATAGCTAATATAGTCGTTAATATATATCGATAATATATTAGATTAGTAACGCGTTACCTTTTTTACCTCGCTTAATATAAAGATATTATTAATATCTTCGTTAAGCTCCTCTTTCTTAATTATTTTATTTCTAACCTTAAGCTATATTTATCTTATATAATTATCGAGTTTAAATTTTATTTTAAGGTCCGCCTATAATCTATAATTATTATTTTTTTATCCTATAAAAATAGTAGCCGAAAGGTATAGAAGTATATTTAATAAAATAACCTCGTAGCCCGCGGTATTATATATTAAAGTATCTCGCCGCTTTATTCCTACCTAAAGATACCGTATTTTATCCTTATAGAAATCGTAAAATTTAACCTCCTAGGAGTATCTTTACTTATTACGGTATTTATATCCTAGTTAACTCGACTCGTAGGCGGATAAAAATAATTAGTTATTACTAGGGCGGGAGCTTTCGGACCGGAGTAATAAAGGAATAAAATTACTAGTAGGGTATATATACTCTTTAGATAAACGCGCTCCTTTATATATAAAATAGCTACTACTGTATAAAGAGGGCGTTATATAGGTCGAGATATAATAACTATATAAAGAAGATACGGGAGGCTATATTAACTTAGGTTAATAAAGTATTAATTTAGGTTTATTTATAAACCTACCCCCCGATATACTCGCGATAGTAAGAATATAATATTACGTTATTAATTATACGTCCGATCCTCTTACAGCCTTTTCCGAGGTCGCGACGGGTTAATAATCTCGCCTCCTTCGTCTTTAAATTCGTCCTCGTCTCCGTCCTCGATAGTTATACCTAACTTCGCTTATAAATAACCGTCGTCTTTTAAACGTATTTACTCCTAATTCGATTTTTAGTAATTAGGATAACTAATCGATAAGATAATATTTAACTTAATAGTTAAAACTTTTAACCGTTTTATACTATAAGAAATAAACTAGGAAACGGATATCGTAGGATATATTTAAAATTTAAGGCGCGATAACTAGGTATAGAAACGATTTTAATAATATAATTTATAAAGGAGGGTACTTTAGGAGGAAATTAAAATAAAAGATTATTTAACGTATTTATATACGTTTAAATTAGAATTAATCTAATCTATCTTAGATTTAAACTAGATAAAAGTATTATATTAAGACTAGACTTAAAGCTTTTATAATACCGACGAAAGTATTTTAAATTAAATATAAACTATTTAATATTAATAAGATAAAAGAGGGTAGGTATAATTATACTTTATTAATTTCTTTTTATAAAACGATCGGCGGCCCGAATCCCCTTAAATAAGAAATCCTAATTATAAATAATATTATATTAATCCTAATTAGCGAAATTATTTATATAGAATATTATCTTCTCTTTACCTATAAGTACTAAATAGGTATTACGAAGAATATTATATACTTTAAAGAACCGCCGAGAACCTAAAACTTAAAGGTTAATTATTTTACTTCTAGGGATAACCTCGACTTCGAATATATTATAAACGGGGTCGACTTCGTTATTATTTCGCTAACGAAGTATCTCGATAAAGGTATTAATATACGTCGCCGGCCTACCCTTTTCGTTATACCTTTCGGTATTAATTATAGTAATAATAGTTTTAAATTATCCTAATTCTTTCTTAAATTCCTTATTTTCCTCTTTAGCTCGGTTATTATTAGCGGGATTCGATTATATTTATATATAATTTTAACGGCTCTTAGACGTATCTCGTTAACTAGGTATATATCGAACTATAAATTTCTTTAAATACTTAATATTACTCTTATCTTTATTATTAGAGGCCTAATAAATCACCGAAATATATATACCGATATAATATTCTTCTATTTAGGATAGGTTTTATTTACGTCGAATTATATTAATTAAATCGCGTCTAATATTATCTAGCTTCTTACGATTCTCTCGGATAAATATAATAAGAGTATCGATAAAGTCGCTAGACCTAACTTCTTACGTCGTTATTATTTATTTAGTTTACCGTTATTATCGCCGATTAAAGCCCTACCGGGCTATATATTCGACGTCGAGACCTTCTTTAAATAAGTCCTATATAGACTTTATACGCGTTAATTATATAATATAGGTATCTAATACTACTTTAGTAATAATACGCCTTCGGTTATCGCGAAAATCCAAAAGATCCTGTATAGCTAGTATATTAGTTCGACGGGTATTATATTTTAGAATTTAAATCTCGAATCCTTTATTTTTATTAATCCTAATATAGAATTCTTTTAATAAGAATTTATAAGTTATTTCGCCGTAATAAATATCGTAGTTTTATATACTTCTATAAAGCCGAATAAAGTCTTCGTAATAAATAATACCGTATAGTTTAGGTATATTAAAATAATATTAATTCTCCTCGTTATCCGCGGTCTCGTTTAAGGCTATAATAGGCCGATATTTCTTAAATATTTATTTTAATTTATTAATTCGATATATAGCCTAGCGTATATAGCTTAAGGTCGCTTTATTATATATTATATACAACGTTAATATAACGAAGTCGAGTATAGCGCGAGTATAATAAAGAATAACTAACGCCCTCTAGAGGAGAGGAGCTATAACCGTAATAAATTATTTAATAATCGTTTTTTATTTATTCCTTATTTATTAATTTACGGAGTTAAAGTATAGGAACTTTTTAAAACTAGTAAAATTTAGGACCTAACGGAAACGTTTATTTAATTAAAGGGTTATAAATACTTCGGCTATAGTCTATTTTTAACCTTTTCTCTTTCGAGTTATAAAAACTATATCTTAAATTAAGTATTCGAGTTATTTAAGGAGGGTTATAATTATACCTTTTAAAAGTTAATAAAGAATATCTACTATTATCGTCGAATATATATTAACGAGTATATGATTCTAAGCGAAGTTCCGAATATAACGGATATTAATCGGGTTATTTAAAGTCGGGTTTATTTATTAATTATAAAGGCGCTACTAGGTATATTTATATATTCGAAGTAGTTATTATATCGTTATATTTTCCCTCTATTAAGGCGGAATTTAATAGATAGGGTAATATTAGCTATTTTTAACTCCTATTATAAGGACCTACTCCGGATAATCCGCTATTATACTAGTTATAATAGGGTAATACCGCTAGATCTACCCATTAATATACCGAATATTAAGTCCCGGTATAATAAGCCGTTCGAGCGCTAATAATTATTAATTATCGACCGAAGTATAGTATATATTAGGAATATTAGAACGTACTCTTAAGTATTATACCCATTATAATATAATAGAGATTAGGTTAGACTTTCGGAGAGAGGTTTATATCTTTATTAATTTTAACTACCAGTATTAATCTAAAAAGAATTAGACTTAGACGTAGTTAACTTTTACGCGTAACGTAGTTTAAATTACCTATCGTAATATAGATAGGCTATAATAAGAGGTCGCCGTAATAATACGTTATTAATATTTTATTTAAAGCGAGTAGAATCGGTATAATAATATTACCTTTAACGACCTCTCCTTATTTTAACTATTATTAATCTTTTATATATATCTCTATATAGACTCTTTCCCCGCTCGGATTATATATATAAATAAGAGTATAGACTAAATTATATTAAAAGGCTCGATGGCCTAATAAAAACCGTAAAACCCTAATAATATCGGGATAATAAATATTATACTTTACTTCTAGAATATTATTAATCTTTTTACGAATTAAAATTAATTCTACCCTTTATATATCGTTAGGGATACCGTATAGAATACGATATACTTAATGATACTACTCGTCGATATTAATATAAGAGAAACGTCGTCGATTAAGGTTAATATATAGATTCTTTAAAAAACTATTTATTTAAAATTTATTAATTTTACTATTCGTAAACTAGGAGTTAAAGTTATAATCTTTACGACCCCTAAATAACCGGTAAATAATCCGTTTATCCTTAGAAATTAATAAGTCGTATATAACCGATAACCGCTCCGAATTATCCTATTTAAATTAATTATTTATTAATAACCTAGCGCCCTTCTATATTACCTTTAGGTAGGTCTCCGTCCTTAATAATAAAGACGTAGATATTATACCTATAGAGGAAAGTTTATTATTAACCGTTACGTTTTTATTATCTAGTTCGACCGCTTTTATATCCTATTATCGGCCGGCCCTATAGATAAATATAAGTTATAGTTTCGTTAACTAAAGTAAAATACGTATATATCTTATAGCGGTATACTATATAATAGGCTAATAGCTTTAGTTATTATATCTTTAACTTCAGCCGTATTTGGGTTTATATTTAGATTTATATTAATAGGGGTTAAAATATAAAGCCCGCGCTATATCGACTCTTACTTACTACTTATATAATATAATAATCTCGTATATAGGATCTACGCTTCGTTTTCCTCGTTAAACTTTTTATTAGACTCCTCGTTAAACTCTTTATTAATATCCTCGTTTATATTTAAATGTATAATTTTCCGTTTATTTCTATATCCGGTCTAGCGATAACGGGTTAGGCCTAAATAACTTTTAGCGATAAAACTATATATATATATAAACTTTAGTATATTAATTAATTAAGATATATTAATATATTAGGTATTACCTGTAATTACAATAAATACACGATCTCGTAAATCTAATATATAACTTTGGGTATTTAGATACTAAGCTATTCTAGATTCGTAATAAAATCTAAATTAATAAATAACGTAGATCTATAATAAAGACCGATAGAATTCGAACTAGATACTAATTTATTAAATAGATATTAATCGTAACCTTATTATAATAAAAGTAGGAGGAGTATAAACTAGAGGTAAACGTAGTAGTACTAGCCGGGCGATAATAAAATTAGGCGGAGAAATATTAAAAAGGGGACGAAAGGTATCCTTTTAAATATATAAAACTCTTATAATTAATTATTTAAAGAGAGGTAGATAAGGTTTAAAAGTAGATTAAAGATAATAATAAAAGTAATCTATAAATAATTAGTATAACTTAAGATCTAGCTATTAAATATAGAATCGCCCTATAATATATAATTCTTTTTTACGGAATCTAGATTAGGTAGTTAAAATAAAAGTAATTAAATACCTAATATAGAACCTACTCGACCCTCTATTTCTAAATTAATATATTATAATTATACTATATCCTCGTTATTATTTTTATCTTTAATTAATCGCCTACGATTAAAGTAACCCGACTAAATTATAATAGTATAGCTCTCTTCCCTTTAAGGTTAATAATACCCGTAGCGAATATATTACGAGCCTATACTTTCTTCGTTATTATTACCTCTACTATAACGCCGTCTTAAGGATTTATATACGATAGCTAGTAAATAAAGAGAGTCTACTTTTATTTATCTTATTTAATTATTTAATAGCTTAGTCTATATAACTAGAAGCGCCGATAGAATTAATTAGAATTACTACCGTCGCTTTATATAAAGTATAGCCGGTGCCTAAGATACTTAATATATTAATAAATACCTACGGGCGGAGCTCTTAATCCGCGACTTCGGGAGGGATATTCGACTCGTTCTTAATATACTTTTCTTAAAATCCATTTATTAAGCCCTAACGGATTCGATTATTTAGGTTATTATAGTATAACTAAATAATTATAAGATAAAGAGGATATTTAACGATATACTAAAAGGCTTTTAATAAAGATTTCTATAATAAACGAGTATATTTTTATACGGGAATTATAAAAGCGGTAGTTAAGAGGGAGTAAAAATATTTACGTATTAAATAAATAACGTAACTATAATATAATTCGAGAAAATTAAAACCTTTCTTTCCTCCCGCTTTATTTTCCTGAGAATCTTATCTAGTTTTTTAGATCTTAGGATATCTTTAATAAAAAAGTTAATCCCCGTAAATAAATATATAGCCTCTTTTATCCTATTATTAAAATTAAGTATATCGCGAGTAAAATCGGTACCGAGCGACCGTTAATTTATATTATCTTCTAATTCTCTTTAATACTTTAAAAGTAAAGGGAATATCGCGGCGAAGATAAATTATCGAGTTATAGTCTTAAGGAACGAATTTCTTAACGTAAAATACGTATTTTTCTTCTTATTTTATATTTACTTTCGAAGTAACACTTAAAGTTTATTAATAAACTTCGAGGTAGAACTATCGAGTACTTTATAACGACCGAGTAAAAAATCGAAGGGTATATTTTTATATACGTATTTAACGAGATTAAGGATATTATATCTAAATCGTTTATTCTTCTTAATATATCGTAGTATAAAATTAATTATTTAACGGCCGAATGTTAAAACTAAGTTTTATAAATTAGGATAATTATTACCGTCCCTAGTATAAGCCTTAAATTACGATTAAACTATAAAATCTTATTCGTAATAAGGCCGTATAAATCTTTACTATTAAATTTAGGATCTTTAAGATAATAAATTACGCCTTCGATATCGGTAGGCCTAATAGTAATAGGTATACCGTTTATAATAAGTAATAAAAGAACTCCTATTTAATAATATATTTATATGGTTTAAATAACCCTCTATAATCCTTAAGCTATAAACTTTAATAGATAGAATTCGTCGATAATTATCTATATAAATATAACGGTAGAGATAAGGCCTTTAAACTACCTCTATATAACCCTACTATTTAATCTACTAGGCGGTAGTATTACGTCCCTAATTTAATTATATAAGATACTAAAAGGCTAAGCGATATACGCGTTATAGGAATTAAAAGTTATCGAGATTATATACTACTCCGCTTCTTTAATAATTACTCCTTTTCTTTTTTAAAGATCCGAGGAAAAAGGCCTTATAAATCTCTTATTTTTAAACTAGGCGGGCGCCTAAGAATATTTAGGTCGTATTATATTAAATTCCTCCGCCGTTAAAAGATTACCGGTATTATATTAATTATAGAGGATACGAAAAAGAAGCCTTATATTTATATAGAGCGCGTATATCTTCGGCTATTAGTTAAGTTATACGGGAATAATTCCTTTTACTTTATATATAAGATAAAACCCCTTTTTAGGGATTAGTTTAGTAATATCGGACGAAAGATCGTAAAGATATTATTTAAAGAACTTTAGTAGACTTAAATAATAGTTATTACTATTAATAACGCGATACTTTATCCGCTCTTTAGCGTCTAACGAGTAACGATATCGTTTAATAACTATATATACTTCGTAGAGAAGATTTTTAAAAAGAATAATATTAATAACCTAAGCTATCTACGAAGTTATTTAAAGTTAGCGATTAATAGTCTAATTTAGTTTTAAGATAAGATATACTTTTCCGAGGTTTATACCGTTAACGAGAGTATTACCGTTAAAGCCGTTTCTAGCCCGGACGTATATAATATAGATATTAAAGACCTAGTACTAGGTAAGATAAATTTTTATACCGGGTATTTTAATATACTATTAATCCTAGTACTAGTAAGGTCGAGGTTAAATAAATAGTAATACGATTCCTATATATCGAGTTTATATATATATACGTATTCTTTACTATTAAGCTGCGCTTTAATATCGAGAAAAAAGTTAATAAAAGTTACTACGAACGCGGCGAAATATATAAACTTATAATTCTTACTAGCTCTATTTCTTACCTAACCTTTCTTTATCTTTTAAATATAATCGCGTCTCCTCGTTAATTTTTCCCTTAATAAACTTATCCTTTATATATCTATTATCTCTCTTTTCCTTATTATTTATTTAAGACTACCCGTCTTTTCTTATATAATAAATATACCTCCGGTAGGATAATTATATCGTTATTAATTTATATTTAATTTAAAGGTTATTTACGTTTATACCCTTTTATCTCCGGCTTCGCGACGTATATTACTAGAGCTATTAAATCAGCCCGTAACGACGGGAGCGTAAAAAATTAACGCGAGATAAAAGGCGGGGCGATTAAATAAAGGTAGTTAAAAAGAAGGAATAAATTATTAAAACGGAGGGGGGAGTATTATAAATATTAAAGAATCCGTTATTACGAAGACTAAACGTAAATTATAAATTTTACGAGTTTTAGGGAAAGAATAAATACCTAGTTTAATAAATATTTTAGCTCGGTTTTATTCTTTATAATATTAAAACCTAAGGATTTTTATTAGCCGGCGAGTAATTAAAAATAATAATAAAATATAATTAAAATATATTTCGTAAAGTCGGTCGTTTTTTAAGTTTATAATTTACTCTTTAATTAAGATTTAAATAAAGATTAAATAATTAATAAACTCGAATATAATATCGCTACCTAGAAGTCGCGCGGGATTAGTTTTAATAAACCCTTAAACCGCGTATTTAAAGGCCTCGCCCCCTTAATAGCCTACCTTTAATAATTAATATATTAAATTTCTCCTTAAATATAATATAAAGGACCGGCGTTAAGGTACTAGATATTATATAACGAGAAGACTAAAATATTAAAGATTAATTAGGTATAAGGAATTAAGCGGGCGTAAAGAGAAATATAAATATCTCTTCTTTAAAGTAAAGTATATTATTATCGCTAAACTTTACGATATTAGGAGTATACTTTTTTCCCGAGATAATATTATCTAAAAGTATCGCGAATAATAATAGAAAATTCTTCGTAGCGAAAGTAGAAATAATACATTTATTAACGTATATTTTAAGGTCTATAGTTTCTAGCTAAATTCGTTTTAGCCTAGAATATTCTATAATATATCTTAATATTATATAATATAAAGATATTATTTATATATAAAGCGGTAGTAATAAAGATTTAAATAAAGTATTATCTCTATTATAAAAATAAAGCGATCGATAAAGAATTAATAATTAAAGATGAAATAAAGATAGTAGGAAGGGAGAAATCTAATAATCTAAATTAAATTAAATTTCTAATTTAGATTATCTTTTTTTAAAATCTATAATAGGTCGACTTAGAATGAATTTTAAGAATTTATTTTATAATAACCCTTTCACCGGGGATTTAAAAGGAAGAGAGGTATTAAATTAAAATTACTTTACTTATAGAATACTATAGTAAATATAAGGTAGAGTAGTATATATTAAGATAAACCGGGCTGAGTATTTTATTATATAGAGTATTAAAGATACGCCGAGAGTTTATTAATATAAAGTAGTTACCTACCTCTAGTAATAACTTTATATAATATTATACTTAATTACGTAAAGTTTAAAGCTCCCGCTTAATTATAAAAATATAGTATTACTAGCCTCTTTATACTTTATCTTTATCCTTAATTAAACCGCCTATATAAATAGGCTTTATAATATTATAATAAATACTACTTATAACGGTTATCTTCGTAGAGCCCTCTTTAAAAATAAGACTTTTAGATCGGTAGCCCTTAAAATCCGTTCTTTTTATTTAAATATAGGCTCTAACGAATTTTTATTTTATCCCCTTACTTTTTTCCTTATACCGGGGGAAAGACCGGTCCTTAAAGTAACGATTCGGATATAATAAATACCTACGCGACTTTAATAAGGGCGAAAATTACGTAGATATATACTTTTCCGTTAAAAATAGAGCGCGGGCTCGAGATTAAAAGAAATAATTTAAGTATAATTATAAAATAAGTAAATAAAAGCCTATTAGGTTAATAAAGTTATAACGCTCGCGGGGAAAATATTTACGTATTATAATAAACGCTCGCCGACCGCGTTAATTAATATATTAAATAGAATCCTCGGGTGGATTATTTAATAAGGAGGACGCGGGACTTAAAGCGGCGATATAACGGTAGTAAAAAAGATCGCGGCCTAATAAATAAACGTAATAATATAAAGGAAGTAATACTATAAAGCGGCGTAGACTTATCGTATAAATACGAGGGAGACTAGTCGAAATAAATAAAAGAAATTATTTTATTAAATATATTAAATAAATAGAAGTAATTATATAGGATAAAGGTAGAATCTAGAAAGTTAAAGATAAAAAAAGAAGTAATTCACTAATAATTAATATAACCTAAGGTTCTGGCTCTCGAGTATAATATTAGTTTTTAAATTTAAATAGTATTATTATAAATCTAATTTAGGTATTTAATATAGAAGTAATTTACCCCTTAATTTAAAATATACCCGATATTTACTTCTTAACGAAATTACTAAAATTATCTCTTAATTATCGTCTAGTATATCCCTATCGTCTTCCGTTCCCTTTAAACCGTCGAGGTCTATTATATACCCTACGATATTAAAGATACCCGTAGTAAATATATTACGAGCCTTCGCCTTCTTTAGTATAACTACCTTTACTACGATACCGGCCACGGGATCTATATAGAATAATTAATAAATAATAACGGGGTACTATTACCTTATCCTATAAACCTACTTAATCGTTTAGTCTTTATCGCTAGGTTTATTAATAAATTTTATAAAAACTACTATCGTTAATTTATATAGAGTAAAGCCGGTACCTAAGGTACTTAATACCCTAATAAATACCTACGGACGGAGCGCCTAATCTAGGACTACGAAAAAGTTATTCGGATTATTATTAATATACTCTTCTTAAAATCTATTAATAAGAGCCTCGCGGATAACTTTATTAAGGCGTTAATAATAGAGCCGGGCGGTTATAAAATAAACTAGGTACTTAATAATATATTAAAAGACTTTTAGTATAGATTTTTAGAATAGTCGAGGGTAATTTTATACGGGGAAAAATTAAGGCTATAATTAAAAAAGAGTAATAAGATTTACGTATTATATAAAAGACGTAACCGAAATATATTTCGAGAAGATTAATACCTTTCTTTATTTACGGATCGCTTTTATAAGGATTATATTTAATACTTTATATTTCGGAAGCTTTTTAGTAAAAGGGTTAATTACCGAAAACGGATATATACCCTCCCTTATATCGCTATCGGGGGTAAATATATTACGAGTATATTCGTCGACGAGGAACCGTTAATTTATATTCTCTTCCGAATCTATTTAATACTATAATAGTTAAGGGATCGTAGCGGTTATAAATAACTATTAAGTTATAATCTTAAAAAACGATTAATTAATTTTAAAAGGCGTATTATTATTCTTTATCTTTATTTATTTTCGAAGTGATTCTTAAATATCACCGGCGAATTTCGAAGTGAAATCCTCGAGTACTTTACGACGACTTTATAAAAATTTAACGTTTACGTCGTTATATATTAATTTAAGGAGATTAAGGATATCTTTCTTAAATTATTTAATTTTTTTAATACGTCGTAAAATAAAGTTAATTATACGAAGGCCGAACGTTAAGACTAAATCTTATATACGAGATTCTTATTTATCGTTCGTAATATAGTTTTTAAACTTCTTATTATAGTCTAGAACCTCGTTTATTATAAGGCCGTATCGATCTTCGTTATTAACTTTAAGATTTTTTAAATATCGAATAACGCCTTTAATATCGCCGGGCCCTATTATAATAAATATACTATTTATCGCGAGGAGAGCTAGTATTCCGGTCCGAAAATATTTCTATATAATTTAGATATCCGTTTATAGCCTTTAGGCTATTAACTTTATTAAATAAAACTCGTTTATTATTACCTACCTAGGTATAATAACGGGGATAAAAACTTTAATTTATCTTTATATAATTTTACTCTTTAGCCTATTAAACGGTAGTTCTTTATCTTTAATCTAGATATATTCGATATTAAAAGACCGAGCGATATATATTTAATAGGATTTAGGAGTAATTAGAATTATATATTACTCCGCTCCTTCGACGGCCTCTCTTTTTCTCTTTTAAATATTTAGGCGGAGAGGCCCCCCTTCGAAATATTAATTTTTATAATCAGCGAACTATTAAAGATAAATAGGTTATATCGCGTCGATATTCTCCGCCGTTAAAAGATCACCGGTACCGTATTAATTATAAAGGATAATAAAGCGAAGCCTTATTCCTTCGTTAGATACGTATATTTTAGGCTATTAATTACGTTATATAAAAAAAATAACTTTAGTCGTAAAATATAAATAAAACCCCTTTTTAAGAATTATTCTTATAATATCGAACGAAAGATCGTATGGATATTACGCGAAGAACCTTAATAGATTTAAATATATCCCGTTATTATCGACGGCGCGATATTATAACTACTCCTTCGGGTTTAATAAGCGACGATAGTATTTAACCGCGTTATATATTTAATAGAGAAGACTTTCGAAAAGAGAGATATTAATAACCTAAACTATCTACGAAACTACCTAAAGTTAATAATTAATAATCTAATTTAACTTTAAGATAAGATATATCTTTCCGAGGCCTATACCGTTAGCGAGAATATTATTATTAAAGTCGTTTCTGGCCTAGAAGTATATAATATAAATACTAAAAACCTAATACTAGGTAAGACTATATCTTATACCGGGTATTCTAATATATTAATTAATCTTTATATTAATAGCTTTAAAACCTATTAAACGGTAATAAGATTCTTATAGGTTAAAATTAATTATATATTCATACTCTTTACTATTAAACTACGCTTTAATACTAAGAAAGAGGTTAATAAAAACTACTATAAAGACGGCGAAATATATAAACTTATAATTCTTACTAGTTTATATTTTCGCCTAGTTCCTCGTTATCTTAAAATTAATAATCCGTTTTAATACTAATCGGCTTTTCTTTATTATTAGTTTACTCTTCCTATTTATCTTCCTTTAACTCTTTAAATATAGATAACTTTAATAACTAGTCGTTTTTATAACTATTATCTCTACTATTTAATACTACTTTCCGAAGTCGCCTCTATCGTTTTCGCCTCCGGGCTATATATAGATCGCCTTTCCCTTCAGTTATAATAAACTTACGATAACGTTTATTTATCTTAGACTTTATAAGGTAGGGTAATTTCGTTATTTAAAAATACTTTAATAATTTAAATATAATAATTAAACATTTAGGGGGAATAATATAATTAAATAAAAATAATATAAGGGAAAAAACACACTTTTAAGGCGGAAAGGGAAGTATTATAAATATTAAAGGATTTATTACTACGAAGACTAAATATAAATTATAAAATTTACGAGTCTCGGAGGAAGAATAAATACCTAATTTAATATATAAATTAGCTCGGCTTTATTCTTTATTATACCGAAACCTAAGGAATTTAACTAGCCGGCGAGTAGTTAAAAGTAATAATAATTTATTATAAAGGCGTATTCCGTAAAGTCGGTTATTTTCTAAATTTATAATTTACTCTTTAATCAAGATTATAATAAAGATTAGACGGTTAACGAACTCGAATTTAATATCGTTATTTAGAGGTCGCGTAGGATTAGCTTTAATAAACTTATAAATTATAAATTTAATTACTTCGCCGCCTAGTACCGCGCCTTTAGTAATCGTAATATTAAAGTTTTTATTAAACGTAAATTAGGGGACCGGTATAAGAGTAGTAAATATTATAAAATAAAAAGAGAGAGATTTTAAAAAGTAGTTAAATATAGGGAGTTAAACGAGCCTAAAGAGAGATATAAATATCTCTTCTTTAAGAGCGGCTATATTATTCCGGTAGAATCTTATAATACCTCTCGTATATTCTATTTCCTAGGCGGTATTTACTAGAACCTTAATAAATAAGGAAGGAAAATCAGTTATTAACGTCGTAACGAATACGAAAGTAGTATTTTTATTACTCTATTTCTTAAGGTCTAAAACCTCGGGATATAATACGAGTTATTTAGTCGTAGTATTTAGTACTAGTTAAAACTCTTTATTTATATAGTTAAAACCCTCTCTTAAATTCCTCTTCGTCTAATTCGTTAGGACGGTAGTATAATCAAAATTTAATATATTAAAATAATATCTAATAGACGATATAATAACGTAATATAATAAAAAATAGGTTTATAAAAAAAAATAAGATATAGGTTTATTAGAAGTAAAATAATAAATACGCTAAGTTAACTTAAATTATATTTATAAATAAATTATAAATTAAGAAATAAAAGGCGGGAGTAGAGACCCCTTACCTAAATCTTAATAAAAAGAAGAGTATAGTTTTAAAATAACTCTACCTATAAGCTAGTATAATAAAGGTATAATTAAATATAATACGTAACGATAAATTAGGCTAAATATTATATTATATAAAGTATTTAAAATCCGTTAAAAGTTTATTAATATAGAGTAGCTATTTATATCTAATAATTACGTTATATAGAATTATACTTAATTACGTAAAGCCTAAAGCTCCCGCCCGGTTATAAAAAGCGTAGTATTATTAGTCTCTTAATACTCTACCCGTTATCCTCGGCTAGACCGCCTACGTAATTAGGCTTTATAATATTATAATAAATACCGCCTATAGCGGGTACCTTTATAGAGCCTTCCCTAAATATACGACTCTTAAAATCTATCCTCCGTATTTAAATATAGGTTCCTATAAGTTTCTATTTTATTAACGCGCCTTTCGGTTAATACCGGAGGAAAGATCATTCTTTAAAATAACGATATAAATATAGTAAATACCTACGCGACTTTAATAAAGGCGAAAAGTATATAGGTATATACCTTTCCGTTAAAAGTAAAGCGCGGGCTCGAGATTAAGAAAAATAACTTAAGTATAATTACGGGATAAATAAACGAAAGCTTATTAAATTAATAAAGTTATAATACTCGCGGGGAAAATACTTACGTACTATAACGGACACTCACCGACCGCGTTAATCGGTATATTAAATAGAATCCTTTAGTAGCTAGGCTAGGATAAATATCTAAATTAATAATATAAAAGAGGTAATAAAGGCGTTAAGATCGGGAGTAGTTTCTTAACGGCGGTTATAATAATATAAAAATAATAAATATCCTAAATTAGAACCTAGGTTAGAAATCTAAGATAGATTTTATATATTTAATTCTACTAAATAGTTATAGGCGACTAATTCATAACGTAGGATCGAATATTATATACGCTTTAATAAGGATCGGTGTATATCTAAATAACCTAAGCGAGACGAGGAATCTAGGCTATATTAATATCGTAAAGATATAATTTACGAGCGCGATTAATATAACTAGTAAGCGCTCGTAAATAATAAATATTCTCGTAAGCGAGTCTAAGAATCTTAAGCGGCCGCGAGCGCTTTTAGCGCTCGTAAGCGGGCCTAAACGCTCTAAGCAAATTAGGATTCTCGGAGTCGCTTACACTTTTATAGATATTAATACTCTATCTACCTATTTATTTAAAGGTAAAAGATAGTATTTAGGTATTATTTAATTTTCGAATAAAAATATATAGCCGACTAGAAGGTGTTTATAAAAATAGAGCCTCTATCGTTAACGATACTATTAAATATACTATAGCGGTAAATAATTTTAGAATAAAATACTTCCGTTAATTAAATAGTATTGATTTTAATAATTATAAGTATATATTTAATCATTTTAATAAATCGATTTATAATAATAAAAATAGTATTATAAACGGTACCCCTATATTTATTAGGCGGTAAATTAATTATAAAATTTATAAAAATCTCCTTCTAAAGTTAAATAATAATAGGAAACGAATTTAATTTATTATATAAATAATATCGCGGCGCCTTCGTCCGTTAATATATATTATAAATTTTAATATAGTCCGTAATTTATTTTAGGCTACCCTCCTAGAAGAATTTTCGGGTAAATAATTTATACGATTTTATAGCGCTAAAATAGTTTATTAAAGAATTATTATAATACCTCTTTATAAACTCTTCCTTTAGAGCTTTATCCTTTAATATATAAAAGCGACCGTTATATTTTAATAATTCCTCGGAGTCTATAATCTATACTTTATTCTTTATATAATAACGGTCCTTTAATATATTCGCTCTAGTTCGAAAAGAATTTATTTAATTATTATAAATTTATAATTCCTAAATTAATATTTTAATAGGTTTTTTAGGATTATTATATATAATTTTAAATATTATTATAATATCCCGCCTTAGAATTATTACTCTTAACTTTATAATTTAAAAAGTAGGGGTTATAATTACCCTTATTTCTTTATTTCTTTCCGATAATTAATTATTAATCCAAAGAGTAAGTTTATTCTAAAGTGTTAATAATAATTTAATATTTAACGGCGATACTCCCTCAAAATTAAAATACCGCGACGGTATATTAATAAAATTTAATTTTCTAGCCCGATAAAAGATTTTAATATTATAAATAATTAATCTAAACGCCTAACGGGCCTACCTAGAGTTTAACTCCTTCTATTTTATAAAACTCTTTAAATTATTATAATTAATTTAGATTTTAATATAATAAGGGCTACCTTCTAGGTAGTATTATTATTATTTTATTATTATTATAATAACGAGTAATTCTTAATTATAGGTCTTATAATTTTATTTCGGGGGATTTAATTTCCGTGACTAAAATATTATAAAATACTAATAACTATCTTTATTTTACTATAATAGTATAAAGTTAAAACTAAAATTAGTAGTATCCGTCTCTATATATAATTATTTAATTAGATTATAATAGCGTAGAAAAGGCGTGTTTATAAATATATTTTATAAAATCTAAAACGCTTCTATAGCGCCGTTTATTTATTTCAACGGATTTATTTTCTTACCTACTTTACTACTCTTAAATAAGTTAATAAACGACGTAGTTATATTAAAATAATTATAAATAAACTATTTATAAAAGTTAGCGAAGCCTAAAAAGACTTATACCTCCCGATATATTTTCGATTAAGGTTATTCCTTAATAATTTTAATATATTCCGGGTCTATAACTACCCTATTAATAAATATAATAAAATTTAAAAACTCGACTATTTCGGTATTAAATTAATACTTCTTAAGGTTAATAAATAACTAGAATTAATATAATTATTTAGATATTTATTTAATATACCGCTAATACTCCGCCGGATTAATACTATAAATTAGGATATTATTTAAATATATTATATATATTATATTTACTAAACCTATAAACGTATAGTTAATATAAATTTAAAATATCGCCGGTATATTAGCGAGCCTAAAAGGTATAACTAAATATTCGAAATAATTATAACGAGTTCGGAAAATAATTTTCTATTTATCGCCTTCTTTAATCTAGATCCTATAATAGGTATCCTTAAAATCTAATTTTATAAAGATTTTTAAACCGTATAGGCGGTCTAATATCTCGGTAATTAAAAATAACGGGTATCGATTTTTAATAATTATTATATTTAAACCCCGATAATTAACGTAAAGACGTAGCCTACTATTCTTTTTAAGTATAAAAAGAATAAATACTTTAATTAAAGAGCTTAAATAATAAATCTAATTTTTATAAAGTAAAGATTCTAAATAGCGCCGTAACTTTAATAATTTAATTTAAAATAGGTTATAAAAAAGTTTATAAGGCGGTTCCTTATTAACTTTTATTTTAATAATATAATTCCTTTATTTAAAAATAAGTAGGGTACTCGTCTTTTCGTTAAAAAAAATATTATAAAACTTTATAAATTCCTTAGGAACCTCTAAATTAAGAAGTTCTTTTTATTCGCCTCGCGCCACCGTAGTATATATAACCGCGAATATATTCGGTTTATTTTTAAGATTATTAGTGAATTTAGCCGGTTTCTTAATTTATAAATTATTAGAATTAATTTTAAACCGCTATTAATCCGCCTTAGAATTAATTAATATTTTTAATTAATATAACCTAGGTATACCTAGAATAACGTCTAAACCTTTAAAATTTATAATATAGAATAAAGTACTATATTTACGCCTTTAACCCTAATTATCGACTATCTAATAATCTAATTAATACGTATTATAATAATATATACTTTACCCGTTAATTACTTTAGTTAATAATAAAGTAGTGTTATAAAGTTCTAAATCGTTTTTAACGACGAATCGTTATAAAATTAAATTAATCTATACTCTAAAATTAATTAAAATAATAAATTATTTTATTTTATTTTAAAGAGTAATCTAATCCTTAAAAAGAATAAAAGGGTATATTTCTATTAATTATTTTTCTTACTCTTCTTCCGAGGCGTAAATTAGACTTAATCGTTTTTTACCGATACCGCGCCGACGTATATAATTAATTTATCTAGGTCGGGATATTTAGGCTTAATATAACCTTCCGTTTTATAATATTAATAAATAATTTTATCGTACGAAGAATTAATAGTATTAATTTTATATTTATTACCCTTCTCCTTTAAATATACTTATTTAATACTATCGCCGGTATTAGGTTTAATAATTCGGTCTACTATAAATTTTCCTTTATTAAGGTTCTTTAATCAAGAACCCGAATTAAAATTAGAATTATTTATTAATTATATATACTCTAGATTCTTTTCTTATATAATAGTTTAGGTAAGAATTTCTTCTCTTTAAATAAATATACTATTAATATTAAGAATCTTATTTTTAAATTTAAGTTTAAATTTAGTTAAGAAGAAATTTACTTTAGACTCCTCTAAAAATAAGAGTAATTAGGTCTTTATTTCTTTAAAATAAACCTTAAATAATAATACTTTTTAATAAGGTTATTATTTAATTTCCTCCTATTTTTTATAAATAAAGAAACGGCGGTTAACTAGATCCGTTATTAAATTAAAAAGAAACTTCTTAAAAAAGCTAAATATAATACTAACTAAATTATATAAATTATAGTATTTATACTACTACGTTAAAGGGTCACCTTCTAATAGATCTATATAATATACGATCCTTAAATAATCGGTAGTGAAATATTTAAAACTAATTAAAAATTTAATATTTACGTCGCGGAACTAGTATAAATATTTACCTTCGTTTATACCTTTATAAAAACGTATTTTATTAAGGTATAATATTTTCGCCCTAATAAGAATATCTCTACTAAATATAATTAAATTTATTATTATTCTACCGGTAGGTGTAATAATTAAGGGACCTTTATTATAAATAATAATTTCTATTAACGCTCCGCTAACGGGCGTAGAAATAATAGGATTATATAACTTTTAATTTTAAATTTATAATACCTCTAACTCTTATTATTATTTAAGGCGATGATTTTCTTCTTTAATACTTTTAAATTATATATCTAAAGTCTCTTCGGGGGTAATAATACCTTCGAATTTATTATTATTTTTATAACGGGGGTCGTCGGAAAGGGTTTAATTAATATTATTATTATTAAATTTTTCTAAACGTCCCGAGGTTAAACCCGATATTATAATAATAATAGGTCTTTTCTTTAAAAAGATTTAAAAGATTAAAATTATAATACCTAAAGCCGTTAATATAAAACTAACGGCTTAATAATAATATAAAAGATATAAAATAGTTACGGGGTTTATTATTAAATAGTTTTTAAATCCTAGATTTAATAATAAAACTAATCTCTAAGGATTTTAATAAAACGGGGGAATATTAACTCGATATAAAATTATTAAAAATTAGAACCCCGCGATACTAAGGCTAGAACCCCGTATCGATAAATAATAATATTATAAAGGTAACGGGGCGTAGGCGTATATAATATACTAATATCTTTAACGAGGCGTAGGCGTATATAACGTACTACTACTTTATAACTATATAATAGAGGTAGTTTAATAATATTACTTTTCTATTATTAATATTATATTATAATATTATAGGAATAGTTTCGTGTCGCTCCGCGACTAATACTATATATTAGCGTTATAGGACCGATAGTATAAATTAGAAAACTCTTTTCCTTTATTTCTCTTAAAGGGTTTTAAAGATTTTTTAATAAACTTCGATTAATTAATTAAATACTATTTCGTAACTAGTATTATAGGTATTAAAGGATTAAGTATATAACTTTATATTTAAGTTACTATATAATAACGTCGTTATACTAGATAACTCTTTTCTCTTATTTCTCTTAGAGGGTTTAAAGGTTTTTTAATAAATATTTTTTAATTAAAATATTTAGATATTTAGAGACTAAGGCTTAAAAAAAGAGGTAATTATAAAATAATAATATATTATATATATTTACGCCCCGTTAAAGACGTTAATATATTATATATACCTACGCCCCGTTACCTCTATAATATTATTATTTATTAATACGGGGCTCTAGCCTTAATATCGCGGGGTTCTAACTTTTAATAATTTTATATCGAGTTAATATTCCCTCGTATTATTAGAATTCTTAGAGATTAGTTCTATTATTAAATTTAAAATTTAAAAACTATTTAATAATAAACCCCGTAATTACTTTACGTTTTTTATACTATTATTAAGCCGCTAGCTCTACGCTAACGGTCTTAGATATTATACTACGCAATTATTTTTCTAAATATAAATAATATTACTAGAGCTTTTATATCCCGAAGTAGAGGAATCCGATATTTATAAAGAAGGTATATTTTATTTATTTCTAATTTATTAATATATATTCTAAATTAACGAATTAAAAGATTATTAATTTTATCGACTATAATTTTAAAGTCCTCTATATAAATTAGTTAGTATATTTATAAGAAATTAATAGCGCGTTTTATTTATTAAGAATTTTAATTCTTTTTTTAAACCCTAATAACCGTTTTTATTTTTAGAATTAATAATATTCTAGAAATAAAGACTCTAATTAATAAAGTATTTAATAAACTTTCTTTTATAAGAGTTAGTCTACGTCTTTAAAGAGATAGTCTTTATATAGTTATTATTATTTAGTTTCGAACTCTTCTCTTATATAAATATAAATAATAGTAAACTAGGTAGTATGAAATTTATCCTAGTCCTCTTTCGCCTCGAATTTCTATTTATAATTAATAACTATATCCTTATTAATATACTAGACATATAGTAAATTAGCGACTTTAGGAAAAATACGAGTATAAGTTATAAATAGACCTTTATCGCGGTCGGTAATATTAATAAACGGATTTAGAATATCGAGTTCTAGAATTATATCGCGATATTATTAAAGAGTTTAAATATAATCCTTAATCTCTTCCTATATTAGGAAGTAGAAAATAATATAGAATAAATAGTTTAAAGTAGTTACCCTAGTAATAATAAATAATAGAAGTTTATATTTATTCGTTTTATAAATATAATTTATAATAACGATCTCTTAATTCTACTTTAAGATAATATAATAAGATATTTTTAAAAAAAAGATAAAATATATAAATTTAATAATTCTTAAAGTACCTAATTTATTAATCGCCCGTATATAACTCTTTTATTAATATTTATATAGGAGTAAGATTTTCTAAGGCTTATTATTTTCGAGCCCGTTAATAATCTACGCTAGTATAGTATATATCTTCGTTTATTCTTTAATAACTTATTTCACCGCTAGTATTATTACTATAATTTAATATAAAGAGTATAAAATTAAGAGAGTTAGGGTATAATTATAAAAACTATTTAATATCTTTAAATACTAGTCGTTAAGAGAATTCTTTAAAGCGGTATAAACGAAGGAAAAATAATAAAATAAGAGATTATATATAGATATTTTTATTCTTTAAAAGTATATTCCTTTCTACCTTTATTATATATTAACTAGGTTTTATATTTTACCTCTTTTTTATTTATTTTAGATTTTCCCTAAATAACTATATAACCCTACTCTTTTATATATATTTATATAATTTTAAGAAGGAGGCCGAGGGAGCCCTCTAATAAATTATTCTATAGTAGTAGGAGGTTTATAACTATCGTTACGGTAGAGTAAATTAAATTAGGGAAGTATTTATTTTAAGACGGAGAAGTAGCGACGCGAGGGTCGCGATATTTACCGCTTACGTGCGGTAGACATACTAATGGTTACGGTAACCGCGGCCACTAACCATATATGGGGGAGGTGTCTATCTAGCGATCTGGGGGGTGTCTATATAGGCAAAGGGGGTGTCTTTGTAGTGCCACCCTTTTTTTTTACCTCTGATCTGCTAATTGGAACTTGGTAGGCGCCGACATAGCTGTACTGGCAGATCGAGCTTCTAAATTGCCGTGCCAAGAATTTCTGTTAAATGAAATACAAATCTCATAAGCAAGAGGCTACGATAGACGAACCAAGTCGCCTTTATCTAGGCAAGATGATACCACGAGGATTCTTTGGCCTTTTTCTGGGGCTCCTCTCCCCGCGGTTCACGAGCTGTTCTTTTCCAGCTTTATGGCGCATTTTTAGCGCCGGCGAGATGACCATTCGTAACCCTCATCCGATGGTGTTGTAATGGAAATAGAGCTATTCATGCCGAGACAGAATCCACAAACCCCTCGCCAGGGGACTACTGATGCGCTTGCTTCTTCGATCAAATAGGCGGCTAAACAGACTCAAAGCAAAGATATTCGCAACACTATAAAAATACTACCAAACCAACAACGCCTACCGGAAATCCGGGACGGAACAATCGTCAATCTAGGAACCATACGGAGACTCGAGATTGCATGGAACAGCTTCTCGAGAGCAGTGTACGAAGTGTCAGGGCGGCAAAGGGCCATTTCTAGAATGTGTTTTTGCAGAAAGTGGGGAAGAGAAGGAAATAATGGGTGGATCATGTGCAAACTGCTACTATGAAGACGGCTACCGGGATAGCCAGTGCAGCCTTTGAAAACCCAGCCAGAGTAAGTGCCAATCTTGCCTCCCAGTTAAATCGAATACTAAAATTCATAGCGCCTACAGGTACAGATACGAAAAGGCTGACAGCACCCGGAAGCTATTACTCAGAGTCCAAGGACGAGCTGAGATCATCCGCTACGCAGCTCCTTTTCGACCTATCGCCTAATCTCCAAGGAGAGAGCGTGTCCACTAGACAGTCCGAAGAATCATACATAAGCAAACCATCAACACATGGTCCACATCTCGCAGCGAGCGCTGTGCTGCCCGACGGGGATATCTTAATGTTACTTGAGCTCGAGCTTCCAAAACCATGGGGCGATCAAGTTGCCAAGGAGTCACTCAAACTCTTTGCGCAAGAACAGGAAGAACTTGCAAAACTCCGTGCGCGAAGTATGGAGAGAATCAAGAAGCCTATCAACTCTTTGCAGAAAGCGTTCGTGACTTTCGAAGCCCAAGAGAGCAACCTTGGTGTGAAATTTCTTGTGAGACCATCCGGACTTAGCGTATGCAGAAAGCTGCGGAATCCTTAGCATTTTTTTAATTTTTTTTTCTCCCCGCACCTAGGCCATAATTACTAGTAAATAAATAAAGATATTAATAATTATTAAAACAAATATAATTATCGTTTTATTAATATTAAATAAAACTTAGATATAACTACTAGCGTTAATTTTTAGAGTTATAATATTATATTTTCCGGTTATTATAATTAAAACGAGTTTTTTATTAACTTTAAATCTCCTTTATTAAAGAATAAAAAGCCGTTTATTTATACTTAACTCGAATAATATTAACGGGAGGTATAATTATAAAAATATTAAAAATATAAAAATACTCACCGTACTTTAACTACGCGTAAAAAATAGATTAAATAAATATATTTTATTTAGTAATTAAAAGAATAGAAATAACGAGAAGAGCTAGAGTAAATAGAATAAAAAAAATATATTAATAAAGAATATCTTAAGGAGTAGGTAAAACGTAATAATATCGAATTAATAATATCGTTATCGGAAGAGCTTAATTAGGAAGAACTCGGGCGAAGACTATATAAAAAGTAGAATAAAAACCGGGAGTAAAAGAAGTAGTAATATTATATTAAAAACGAGTATACTATACCTTCGTCGCTATCGTTTCTATTATAAGGTAGTTATACTTTCGACGTAACTAGATTAAATAATTAGAATATATCTAGGAATAATATTATTACCCGATAAATTTATACGGCCTAGAAGAAGGTTTTTAATAAATAAACTATTACTACCTAGTATAAACGAGAATAAGAGTAGAAAGAATAATAGGATTAAAATAAAGAAGTCGCTAAATATAATAAACCGGAGGTATATCGCCGTTAATAAAAAGAGAGAGAGTAGCGAAAAGATAATTTAATAAAACTACCGATATTAGAGCTAGACGAAATAAAAATAGATAATTAATAAACTAACCCTATTCTAATTATTTTAGCTACTCTTCGCGTTAATAAAAATTTATAACAAATATTATTAGTTAAGTAGATAACCGCCGATTAATTTAATTTATATAATTTTGAATAATAATTTAAGTTAATATTATTAATAAAAGAGACGACCTTAAGCTAGGCTAGGAAATTTAAAACTAATTTATTAATATAAAAGCGATAAAGCCGCGAGTATTACGGAAGTAATAATTAATTAATAACTTCTCGGAGTTAGAATAAGAAAAAGTATTAAAGATTATTCTAGAAAAAACTACTAAATAGACACCTAAATTAATAGTGAAAATTAAGGTTTTAGTAATAATACCTACGAAGATTAAATTAAAGCGCTTTTATAAAATACTATCGTCGGATCCTATTAAATAAATACCGAAGTATAAGGTTATATAAACCGATAAACTACTAAATTAAATATATACTCGATAAAAAGATCTTAAAGTAACTAGTAATTTTAATACCGACTTTATAAATAAATAGTAATATTATAATACTAATTACTTTAATAAAAATAACTTTTATTTCGTTAATTTTTCTAGAAAATATTATAACGTCGCTTATTTTAAATAAATATAATAGAGTAAAGTTATAATTAACGGCGACGCGAAAATATTACTCGAGTACTCTTTAATATATTTATATAAATTATAAAAGAGTTTAAATAACCCCGTTATATTTAAGTCCTATAAAGGACTAGTATATAAAGAGAGAGAGGTAAATAAAGTAGATAGAAATAAAAGTAAAAAGTAGATAAATAATATTATAGTTATGAATAAATAATAAATAGAGTTACGAATAATAGAAACCGTTACCGATAATATAGAGAGGATATCTTTAAAGCTACGAAAATAATTTAATTAATTTTAATCTTTTTAATCTTTTTATTATCCTCCTCCGTCCTATTAATAGTAATTACTACTATAGTAGTAATAATAATATCTAGTATATTTATTATTATTTTAACTAGAGTTTTAGTTTCCTTAACTCCTCTAACTCTCCTAACTTCTATATACTCCTCCGTAGTAACTAGTTATTCGCTCTAACTCTTTAAATACTAATAAGGAGGAGGATAAAATTATAAAAGAATTCTTTTACTAGAAAATAAATAGGGTACGTAACGAGTATAAATAAAACTAGATATACGAGATATAATAAATAGTAACTAAGTAAATATAGTAAATTAACGATTTAAAAGGGATATCGGATATAGCTTTATTTATATACTATATAATTATAATAAAGAGGATTCCCGATAAAATAGCGCGAGGATTTAAAGTTAATTTAAAAATATTTAAATCTTATTAATACTAGGCGTAAATAATTTAGAGTCTTTTAACTCTAGGGTATAAAGGATAAGAAAAAAAGTAAGAAATAAATAAAGTAAAACTAAAGAACGAGAGTAGAGGCGAGAGTAGAGAAGATAGAATAATAGATATTTTATAATATAAATCTAGTTTTTATTTATTATACAAAATCGATTTATATATCGTTAGTTAATATTCGTCTTTCTAGTTACTTTATATTAGTTTTAAATATATATCCTTTAATACTATACCTAAACTACTCTTTTACGAAGCGATTACACTAATTTCTATTTACTATATATCGTAGGAAGTCGCTAAAGGTCCTATTAAATTATAGTTATAAATAGTTAAAATATTATCTAAACTATATCTTTAGAATATTGAAACTTAATTTAATCGAGTTAAAATTAAGTAAATAAAGAGAGAGGAAGCGAATATTATAATTATATTCTCGGATAACTTCTATTATTCGGGGGTAGTGATAGAAACTAGTATTATTTATAATAATTATACTCTTAAGACCTAGGAATAAGTTATAATAAAAGAGTAATTCATTAATAATTTATTTAAAAAACTCGTTTATATTAAACTAGCCTTCCTTAATAATAGTATAAAGTAGATAATTATTAAATATATAGGTAGGAAGTACCCTCTATAAATAACCTCGTTTTCGGTTAATATAGTAACGAGCTAGGTAGTTAACTAGTATATATATATAATACCGCTAGTTTATAGACTCGTTAAATAGTAATTTATTAATAAATACTAGTTATTTAATAGCGAGGTAAAGTATTTATAACTTTTAATTTATCCTAAACTCTACGTTCTATTTATACTCTATACGCTACGCTAGTTTATTATTTATCCGTATATTTTTTAAATATTTAAAAATTATTAATTAATGGACCTAAATACTTTATTTCTTTTATAGAAACTATACTAGTTCCTTTTATAATAAATATAGTCTTTTATTAAAATACTTTATTAGGGAATCCTCGGTAGTTTTAATAATTCTATAAAGAGTATCTTTAAGGCGAAATTAAAGCCGAAATAAAGAACCGTATATAAAGAGATTCCGCTCTATATTATAAATAATAATTTTATCGTAGTATACTTTAAGGGCGATAGTATTAGGGCGCTAGCCTAGGAGTAAAAAACGGAGGATATATACGCGTAGAGAGGGGGCGAGTAGCCTAGTTATAGTTCTTAACGATAATAACGTTAGTACTAACGTTAGGGCTATATATAACTTTATAAATACCTACTTTAAGCGTTCAGTAATTACTATTAAATAATTATTAATATCTCTACCTATTTACTAGTAATTATGGCCTAGGTGCGGGGAGAAAAAAAATTTAAAAAAATGCCAAGGATTCCGCAGCTTTCTGTATACGCTAAACCCTTACAGTCCCCCTGCGCGCACTAGTTGAACCAGCCGTCGTTTTCGACGGCATCGGGTCGCTTGGAGAACGGCGAGACCACCGACCCATTCAATCACAAATTTTGAGCCGACATGAGTCATTCACTTCCAACATTTTAGAGTCTCTCGAGGCCAAGGTCATCATTGTCTATGGCGTCAAAGTACAGCAAAGGCTTCTTGAATCTCGAGTGTTTACATTTCTTCCGCTGTGGGACGAATACGACGGGGTTCTCGTGGTTTTGGACAGAGAATGCACCTATCGAGGACCTGACGTAAAGTATAAGTTCAGCCGGGCATTTCTATTTGCTAAGCACCCAAACTACCTCATGTATCAGCAGAAAGGAAACAAGGTCCTGATACGGCAGGATGTGATTACAAAGGCTGCCGCTAACATGGCTGGAGTAGGTTATCTTGTTAAGCTTAACTTCTACCGGGATAAGTTTTGGAGCAGGGATAATCCGCAACGTTCGGCCGCTCTCAAGGAAGTGCGCGATCTCGCCTAATAGCTTGGGTCGTAACCGCTTCGTGAGACCATTTATCGCCGTCTATCACGTCCACGTTCAATAAGGCGACTCCAATTGTATGGAGTAATCTCTGGGACGACCAGCCAACCTACAGCAACAACGTACTTGCCGAAGAAATCCTGCCAGCGGCTTTGGCTTTCTGGCGCAACACTGAAGGCAACGAGCAACAGTTCGACTGGAGGTCTCCATCGGACCTGCCATTGCCGGTGCTCAAGTGGCTCCGAGGATCGCGATATGCGCTTTTCAACTTTGTATCTGTGCCTGAATCTGACAACGAAATTATTAAGGCAATTCATCGTCTAGCTTTCGAGACACAGCCTACGGCACAGTTCCCCCTCGAACAGGCTCTTCGGAAATTGGTCGAAAATCAAGACGCTCTGTTAAAGAAAGTGCATAATATCTTCGCTAATCTCGTGCACTGTGGAGTAGGCCAAGTGCTTATGGTACGGTGTAATACATGCGGCTCGAGAGGTGAGGACAGTAACCCTTTGTGGGCAGTCAAGCGGCCCGGTCACTACTGCTTACGTGCCCAAAAATGACATTCAAGCGAATGTGCTCGCATCACTACTCTTTTCCCAGAGGTTTTGAATATTCCCAGGACGCCGGATGATGGAGCAAGTTTGGAAAAGGAAGGCTTTGACGAGCAGTACGCACTCCGAAGCTGTCTACGTACACAGGATAAATGCTCCGATTTGCCGAACGCCGTTGAAAGCTGGTGCATGCAATGCAAAGCACAGACGAGCATCCACGGAGACCGCACATACTTGATTGATCATTATCCCCGATGGACACTCGGTCGAAAGCCACTCTATGTGATGAGGCGTCCAAGATGCTTTTCATGTCAGCAGGCTGGCCACTCGCCCTCGCGAATAGTACCCGTCAAACTAGAGATGGCGTCTGTGATGCCACGCTTGGTCACAAACCTCGCTAGGCGTATTGTGGACCTAGATCGCGACATCAAAAGTATCGTCATAGACTCGATGTTGCAAGCCTCAGTGAGAAATTTATAACGCATTGAACGGAACTTCAACTCCTCTGCATTCTGTATATTGGTTCTGCTCAGTTTTTACGCGGCATGACTAAGTAGACACCCTTAATCAAGAAAGAATTGAATGTTCCTCGATGTGCATGCACTAGGCTATTATTGTAAAATGTTGAGGCTATCCCTCGCGCTCGATACGTCCAATGGTAGTCTCGCTAACGCTTCGGTTTGATATTCAGTGGTACATTAATCGATTTACGGGCAGTGACATGGCAAACGCAGTAGAATAGTAAGTAGTTTGGGCTTGCTATTAGCCCGAAGGTTAATCTGACCTGTAACTGCAGGGTCAAAGGACAGCGGTGTATAATGTGCAAAACTCCCGTATCAACCCAATGATGCCATGAGATCTAATGCACTTTCGAACTTGGGCTTGTGTAGCTGCGTAGCGTCAAAGTGGTAGTGTGAGCGAGCTGTTTGTATTGATATCCACGTGCAGTAGCCAAGCTATCCGACAGAATCACGAATATCGCAGATAATGTTTGACCAAAACAATACTTATAAGGGGAGGAAGTAGAAGGCAGTAGTCAACAATATTACTCTTACCGCCATAGATTCAAGCAAGGGCTTGCCATGTAGAACTATACTATTGGACCCAATGTATTCCTATCATTCTATACTCAGCCATTCGAACAACCCATTTGCCACGATAGCCGGATAAGAGGACCGATACTCTTGATCCAAACGATCGTGGGAGAGTCTGGAGGGAAGGTCCCCTTCCCAACAAGCCAGGTTTCTCAGCGCTCTCGCTTCCTCATTTCCTTTATATTACGTACAGGGAGATGGCAGTCAGCCGGGTCCAAATGCGCAACAGCCACTTCGACCCCGACCAGAATAAATAGTTAGTCACCAGACCAACGATATCCCCCAAAATATGGCCTGGCTTAGCCCGCATTACCTTCTTGCTCCGTATTGGCATCTCCCACTCGTCGGTATCAGCGCATCGCTCGCTACTACCAGGAGGCATACCACGAGGTCTACCACGAGACCTGCGAGGAGGACGCCCAATTGGCTTTGTGCAGCCTCCTTGCTGCATGTGACCATTGATACTAGATGGCTCCTTGTCGTTCGAAGTCTTATTAGACAATTGCGAATGAGGAGAGGCGTTGGCCGCGCCCTATTGCCCACCAATTTTGGGTCCTCGCTTCAAATTGACCATATTTCTGAATTTGCGAGGATTAGAAGAGTCCGACCTTGCTTGATGATGAGGAACATTTGAGGGATCGTCGAGTGATTGAGCTCCTAAGTCATCCAATATATCTAGATCTTCAAGTAGTTTGGGCGTTGCAAGGGTTCTGCTCTCCTTGATAGAAGGGTTCACCGCCCAGTGGGCTAACCCGCCCAGTGGGCCAGCCCCATAGGGCTACTAGCGTACATTTTTTTCTCTTACAGAAATCAACTTATTTAACTTTATAAACGTATTACTATCGTCCTTATGGCCCCCTAAACCCCCGAATCGCCTGAACCTTTAGTCCTATCGCTCGAAGAGCGTATTAAATTTATTTATAAATGGTAGAAGGAGGTAAAAGGCGCTCTTTTATAACGTAAAACTATTAGGTAATATAACGTCCCGAGGACGTCCCTATAGAGACGAATTAATAGTAATAAACCGGCGTTAATTCGATAGTAGGAATAATAAAAGCTAATACCGGAAAAAGAGATAATATTTCTAAATTAAATCCTATATTTATAAATTTAGGGATAACCGCCGTGGGTAAAGTAAATATATTAAATAATAAAGAAGTTATTTAGGAAAAAAGGTAATAATTTAAAAGTTAAAATTAATTAGTTTTAGAAATTCATAAAACGTTACCTTTAAATTAGAATTATATATATATTATTTCTCGATAAAGAGTATATTTTAATTTAAGATCCTAAAATCTTTATTTATTAATTCGAGCTTTTCTCGTAAAAAAAAAGAGAATATAATATCTAGGATAAAGACGTTTAGAATATAAATAAAAAGAGTATTATATAAAATATAATCGCGAAGTTTTATATTATAGTCTTAGCGGATTAAAGGAAGAAATATATAATATAATATAATAACCGGGAGTAGGTATCTCTTTTAGAGTATATATTTATAATTAGTAATATTTTATATTCTTAAGTTATTTTAAAAAGGTATTTTAATAAAAGGTTTAGAATAAATTCTTTCTTAAAATTTATATATTTATAAATAAGAATAACTAGACCGAAAATAAGATTTATTTAAACTAGATTAAACGGTACTTCGATAAAGAGACGTCTATAATTTAAAAAAGTAAATATCGTCTATTATATATTAACGGGTATATATTTTATATTTCGATAACTACGCTTAAATACTATATCCGATATAAGATTATCGTTTTATATTTACCTCCCTATACGATTTATTTATTTTAATTACTAGATATTAATATCTTTGACCCGCTCTTAACCGCGTATAAAAATAATATTTATTATATAACGCGATTTAGGGCTTATTATTCGATCGATAAAATTAATTTTCTAAAATTATATTAATTAATTAAACGAGAGGTAATTATACCTATAAATATTCGGAAAGTCTAAATAGTATTAGGTCTTTTATTATTCGAATCGTAAATAATTCTAAAGTATTTTCCTTAATAGTAGTTATAGCTAGAATAATATAAATAATATAATATCGTAATTCGCCCGACTACGCCGCCCGAAGTAATTATTAATTATATCGGTAAAGATAGTAAAACTAGGGTAGTAGTAACGCCCGTAAATACTCTAAAGATTTAACGGCTACTTTATATAATAATAACCGAAGGAATTAAATAAATAAAAGTTCTTAAAAAAATTAATCAAGCCGCGTATTTTATAATAGTTAAATATACGATTTAAAGTACTATTATTAATAAATTAATAAATATAAATACGAGAAAGAAATAAAAAGTTAACTATATTAAAGAGATATAGAGTAAGGTAAAATACCTAGATTAAAAGAAAATTAATAGAAGAAAGTTAGATATAGTAGTTAAATCTAATATTAAGAATATCTAGAAAGTATTAAAAGAGTAGAATAAGGAAATAAAAAGATTAAGAGTATTAATATTAGAGTTATTTAATCTACTACCGCCTCGAGTATCTACTATATTAAGATAACGTTTTATTATTATATTAAGACGATTAATTATTTAACTAATATCTTTTATAAGTTTTATATTATCTTTTTTACTACCCCTACTCCGCCGACTAATTATAAGACTATAAGTAAGGGTAACTATATAGGAATTATAGTAAAGGCGTTAGTAGTAGGAGTAGAGGTAGGAGTAGGAGTAGTAGAGGTAATAGGGGTAACTATAGGAGGGCTAGGAGTAGTTAATAGAAAGAGGGTAACGTGCTAGAAAGCCTTGTAAGGCGGTACTATAGCTAGCTTATTCAAATAGAGTCAATTAGGGTGAAAGTGGTCGATTTCTGCCATAAGATAATTTTAAAAAAAAATGTACGCTAGTAGCCCTATGGGGCTGGCCCACTGGGCGGGTTGGCCCACTGGGCGGTGAACCCTTCTATGCAGCGTCAGATCTGATACGAAGAACCTCCGAGGATTACACTAACCTTCAGCATTGTCAACGTCAGACCCTTGACCGTCGCTGATGGGACTGCCACCGAATTCGTCCGTGGAGACATCCTCAGTCCGTCTAACACTATGATCTATGTCTTGACAGCCAATTCCAACCCGGACGTTCTCGGCCATATCAGACCCACACGTCCTCGATATTTCCCATCTCTTAGCATTCGTCCCTAGCTACGCCATCCTGCACGTCCGGATCACTGTTGAGGAATTGGTCGAGGTTCAGACAGTCGCTGTCTGACTGCTTTTGAGGGATCATGGTAGCATCGATATACCCGACCGCTTTCTCATGCCCAATCATATGATTCTGCACCATGACCTCATTTGAGCTGCTTACGCCGGATAATACAGCGCATGTAGGTGGGGTAACGCACGCTGCTTTGTGTCCGATCTCGCTGGCAATACCGTCCAAAGAAGAGTCATTGCCGGTATCCACCGCAACCGGATCACCTACCAAGGGTCAGTGCCAGCCTCTAGATGTGGTTTCGGCCGACTCGCAGGTAGATTCCTCTGTTGTGGGACTGTCGAAGACACCAATCTTGCGTGTTGTTCCTTGTGGCTGACGAGGGGGTTCGGGCGGTCGCTGCCTCTCTGTACGGAGAACGGTATCATGTCGTCCCAGCTAGTGACGGCGCGAGAGTCTTCCCGCATTGAAGCAGTCCCGTTCTGAGATTGAATCAGCTTGTGCTTGTGCAACGCTGTACCTGCTTTTAGGCCTGCTTCAAGCCCAACCGGATTTTTTCCTTTCCAAATGGACGAGGAATCGCGAACATTCGGGACTTTGTTCTGAGGTTGATAAAATTGAACCGATTCCATATCAATATAGAACATCGTAAAACACAAATATTTGTGGTAGCCCAGGAGATATATGTGAGGTCCACGGAGAGAATAGGAATACGAGGTGGGCAAATAACGAGGAAGAGGGTTTTGTGTGTCGAAGGCTGCCAACTTATCAATCTTGTTCATTCCCTTTGTTTGGGAGTAATACCAATCGCCGATCCATGGGTTTTCGTTCCATGAGGTCGTACGCTCAAGCGCAAGCTGTCCATCGTTAGAGCCTTATGATCATTGGCTGATTCTGTAAATAGACTGTCCCCCCGACACGTCTATAATCGCTCAACTGCGTCAGCCAACCGGTTTAGATTCGCGATCTGAAGCTTGCATGAGACACTAGCCGTGTGTCACATGCTCTTAGCTTTCCATCTAGAGCCGCACCGTTCCCAAACGCTCTTTCAACGGCAGTCTTGGACGATGAGTTCTCGTTTGAAGTCTGGAGAAATGCTGGTGTTCTTTTAAAGCGCTGTCGGCGAGGATTTGGGCATCGTCTACGTACACTTCAAGTCAAATACTCCTTCCCGGACTATATATCTAAAAGGTTTTTACCCTTCACCGGTGAAAAATAAGGTGGACGTAACACCGGCAAGGTATCTACCTTAGTTTATTAACTACAAACCAATTTGATGAATGAAGGAAGCTTATATTTCCTGTCTATTGTTTATTAGCAAGCTGCTATTATTATCGTCATCTCCTATTGGGCTATCATCTGATTTTGACTTTACCAATGCCGTTGGCACAAAGCAGTGTCTGGTGGTGTATTGATATCTACCTAATACAAACCTCAATCTTGGTCAGGTTTTCCACATGCCACCAGTGACAAAGGCGGCGAAGTTAACACGTTTCGAAGGCTTCCTCATGGCGTCAACGGCGACAACCCCTGCCGTTGAAGTGCTGGCTATCTTTCAGCTGTACTGTCGGCGATATTTTGAGCCCTCCTCCAAGCATGCTTTGATCATTTCGGCTGGTCTTTTTCCAAACCCTTCATCGTCGAGCAGATATTAGCTTTTAGTTGCTAGGCTTTTCACAAATAGTGCTTCAGTGTAAGCGTGAAGAGAGCAATGAACGTCTTTCTCGACGGATCTCCAACTGAGTTATCCTCACTCTTGCCCTGCTTTCACAAAATTACCATTTGAAGACAGCTAAGCGAAACCACAGGACTCCCCCCTGAGCGGAGGCTTCTGTGACCGCAGCTCCTGAGCCTGGGTATCCTCAACGCGGCGAAATTAATGTCTCCAGATTACAGCTGATTTAATGCTGAAGGCTTGGCACTTGGCGTCAACGCTCCAAGTGAGAGTATACAAGCTCACTCAGTAAAAGGTGATCCCTCAGCGGTACCCGCCCACATGTGGTGACGCCTTCATTGTCAACTTGTTACTTGTCAGGGGAGAAGTTTGGCAGTCGCCGCGTTTGTGAAGGTTCCCTAGGCCACTACTTTGACTTCTCTCCTGTCCCAGTCCTCCATCCCTTCCAAATACCGCCAACATCGTCAAGCAACCATATTTATACAACGTCGTCTCTTCTCAATGCCTTCTTGACGTTGCCGCCAGACACACCCAGTGCTGACGCCACCACCATCAAATCAAAACAATACGCCATCCAATAGGGCCATTGCCAATTGTTCGCAACTTGTCCGCCTCAAACATTGTCAGCACTTACAAGCCCGAGGTCTGGCCCACGTCACCATCGTGCTCTTCTAGCATGGTCTTTGCAGTAGTGTTCCACGGTGAGGCTACGGGGAGGCTGTCCTATGAATTTCTTCTTCTACGTCGTCATCTTTCTGAACAACTTGTGGTAGTCGTCACTCAATATAACGATCAAATACATGCTTCCTGCTTCCTTCCAATTTATTGTACATCTGTGTTCCTGCGCGCTTCAACAGAGCATTCGCCATCCTAGGTTGCACTTGTGGGAGAAGGCCATTAGCGTAGAGACCACAAGGGATTCTCTGACTTCATGCTCGAACGCACTTAGGTGAAGGGTTCCTTCGTCATCTTCACGAACGCATTTCGTTGACTATTCATTTCCGAGTTGCGAATCACGCCATCTGTGATTTAGACATTAAGCCGTGGCATGAATTATCATTCATCCGTCAACTAATATATAATCCCTCTTCTCCCCCAGCTCTCCAAGTCTTGCCCACATTACGATCATGAACAAATACCATCAACAAACATTATCCTTGGCCATCGAATTTTGATCTGGTTCAATGACATTTACCTTCAGCATGTTGATGAATCCCTGCAAAGCTCTTAAACATTTTGGTTTACAAACTGCAATATGGTCTGACATCTGCATCTCTAGACTGCGTCTGCTCGATTTTAATTTCTTCCCTCGCAGTCCTTACGTTTCCTCTGTCGTCTTGTCATTACTTAATTTCCCAACATGCTAACATTCATTAGTCGATAAAACCTCTATATGTTCATATATCATATCATATCATCTTGTCCAATTCTGACTATCGAGGGGTCTGGACGCCTTGACCAGCCATTTAAAGGTGAGTGCTTCGCGAGTTTCCTTTGTTGTACGGTTGAATACTGATGCTTCAATCTGACAAGATCAATTCCACTTCCTGAATGATGGCTCCATTACCCGAATTAAAAGAGCTGTATGAGAGCTCAGACGTACAAAAGGTAGACGCTATTATGACCGACCTAGACACACTCTCATACGATGATTTTAATGATCTTGAAACCCTTGCAAACCACCTCGTCTCACAGCTCAGTGAAGTCCATGAGACTAGCGATAGTGAAGATGGCTACCTCTTTTTTACCACGGCTTGGATGCAGCTGTCATACTTCCGTCGCGCACTGCCCAAAAATCTCTCTCTCTCTATATTTTCACTTTCACGCAACCACACCCAACCGCCGGCTTTGTCACGACCAAAGAAGCCGACAGGTATCTGACATTCCATGATAAGACTCAATCCCCGCCAAGACCCACTGGTCCTGGTGCTCAGAATGCCAGCGGTAGAACAGGAGCGGACAGACGCAAGGCAGGTGCTGTCAGCCAGAACGGAGATAGGACTATGGTCAACACAGCCCTAAGAAAACAAAGACAAGTGGGACCACAAAGCCAAAGGGGCCGAAAAGGAAGCTCAAGGATACCAGAAGTGGTAGGCAGGCTTAGGGACGAAGCACAAGCGAGCGCAGAAGCAAACCAATACCAACGGAGAAGCCGCTGCTGCTCTTGTGAAGGAGGAACCGCTTAAGGTCGCGAAGGAGGACTCAGAGGATGCTTTCAAGCTTGCAATGTTGGTTTCCACATGCTCTACTCCGACGGTCTCCGCGACTGTCAGCTTAGCCCCAGCAAGTTGGTAGGTCCTCTCTGTTCATTTCCCCTCACCTCATGCGGAGCGATACAGATTTGCTGTCCCACTACGTTACCCAGCGGGCCTCTGATTCAACACGAATGACGGGCAAATGACAGCATCCAGTAGCCGCTGCAACGGAGAAGAAGCCGAAAAAGCTCGGAGTCTCCAAAGAGGCAGCGCCATCCGCGTTCCCGTCCATGATTCCTAGAAACCCCAAAGTCTGCCATGATACAGCGCACAAATTTAAGCCTTCGTCGTCCAACAAAACTCTTGGTCCAGCATCACTCCAATTTGGAAGGCAACTCATCTTTTGCTCCAAGCAAGACGCCAAGGACTAACGAATTCGTTCTCCTTCCTCAACTTGACACAATGGTAGAGCTTATCTAAAAGGCGACATCCATTGCACACAAGTAACAACTAAAGTAAGTGAGTATGTACACTGTACGCCTTTGAGCGACACGCTGACATCACTGCAGGCTTTCCACCATGAGTGGGACTCTCGAGCAGGAGAGAGAGGGCGTAGGTGTGGGGTCTCTGGTATCTTTGAAGCTACACTGACAGAAGAGAGGTTGGTCCGCGCCTTTCGTAAGGTGTTGGTGCAAGGGCCACTCACGTACCGTGACCTGTTCGGCCTGCTTCACCAAGGTAAGCCAGATCGAAACACGCTGGGGAAACACCAGACTAACGGTTAGGACAGCTCAAATCAACAAAGACCAAGAAGAAGAAGACCGCAAAGCGCCTCTCGTCCTGCAGTCCATCGAGGACGCGAAAGCAGCCAAAGATTTCGCGGCGACCCTCGACTCGAATAAGACAGCTACACCTCAATCCACCAAGAAACGCGGCTACAAGCCCCTCGGTGAAGAATCCGACTCCGCTTCCGCCTCTAACCAAGGAAAGAAGAAGAGGAGGTTCAAGCGCGAGCTACCTATTCACGCCCCGACTAAGAAGCTCCAAGCCAAGGACGCCCTGACACCGAACAAGCCCATGCCGATGACCCCACAGAAAACCACTCTGTCCGTGAAGTGTAAGTCCAACCCTGTTGCCCAACTGCCTCGACCGTGTTGACCATCGAGTCTAGCGCCTTCCGAGCATGCTGCCCTCGAGGAGCTGTTCGAGCAGACCAATAGCGCGAGACGGGAATGATTGTAAATAGAATGAGATGTCGTCGATTCTTGGCGTTTCTTGGCGTTGTTTCTCTGAATCTGGCCTTCGATTTTCCTCAATCCTCTCAATCAACTCTCAATCAACCATGGGGAAATCACCCCTACAAGCAGCTACCCAGAGGATACAATTATACGGTATGTATGCTTTACGCGAAAGAGGTGTTGGAATCTGGGCAGAATCTGGGCAGAATCTCTACTACAGTCTAACTTAGTTAGGCTTAGCGTTGCTTAGTAAGCCAGCCTTACGCACCAAATATGTAGTAATAGTAATACCATAGATAATAATCAACTGTTCAACCTCCACTACTATCTATAATTAGACGTGTATTCTAAAGGGTTATAAGCCCGGGTTTAGTATTCGCTACCCCTTAGTGAATACGTTTAAAGAAGTAGTTAAATCGTGTATATAATGATCTTAATAGTACCCCTAGATCTACCCTTAAATCTAGTTTATATAGTAATAATTAATAGTTATAACGGATTACCTAGAGTTTAAGATTAAGAAGCTAAATAGGCCGAAGAATTAGCCTAAGTTTAAGCGTGAAATAATGGGTAAATACGTCCTCGATAACGTCGACTAAATAGTATTAAGTAAAGAGCTTCGATTTATTATTCTTATAGAACTAGAAATAGAAGGACCCCTTATTAAAGAGGAAAAGGAGGACTATAAAAAAGAGTTAGTAGTATAGTAAAAGGAGGCTAAAGCCTAGGATAAAAAGAATGTTAAGGTAATAGTTAAGATAATATTCTATATTAAAGAAGGCCTATAGAGGTATATAAAAGGTATCGAGATAATTATTAATTAATAAGTTATATTTATAAAGTTATATAGCGAGAGTAATCTAGGTACTAAAGATAAAGTAATATTTAAAATCTTAAGAGCCGACTCTTTAAAATATATTATTATCGAGGTTTATACCTTAGAAATTAAGGTAGTAAATGAAACCTTATTTAAAATAGGATTAATAGTATTTAAGTAGATATTTAATACCTTTTTTCGTATAAGTCTAAAGGAGAGTCTAGTTCCCCTATTATTCATTATAATTTAGGGTACTAAAGGGAAATAAGAACCTAGTATTAACGATATAGCCGCTATTATTAGTTAATATAATCGGATGATTAGAGATAAGGAAGAAAATTAATATACTTTTATAACTAGATTTAGTAAATAGGATAAGCCTAGTAAAGAGAAGCCTCCTACTATACCTCCTATTATTAATAGTAGTAAGAAGGATAAAAAGAAGGATAAGTACACTTACTATAACTATACTAGTTATAAGAAAAATAAGTGTTACTTCCTTAACTTTATATAACGCCCTAAAGGTTAGAAATTATCTACTAATAAAGAACCCCTTATAAAAGAGAATTTAAAGAAGTCGAATAAGGCTATAGTTTAAAATTAGGATAAGGATGATTCTATATTAATTGAATCATTTACGGCTAAGTAGAAATCCATTAATACCGATATAGTATATAACGTTAAGGAGGACGTAGTCTATATAGATACCGCCTCTAATGTATATATACTGTAGGATAAAACTAAATTTATATCTTATAAACCGTATAACGATTCCCTTAATAGGATTAATAGTTAATACCTTCGTATAAAAGGTATAGGATCTATACGCTATCCGATAATTATCGATAGTAAACTAGATTAAATTATCCTTACTAATATATACTATATGCCTAGAATAGACTATAATTTACTTTTAGTCGCCACTCTCGAATAGAAGGGATATTCTACTATTATAAGAAATAGTAGATTTAATATTATAGATTCTAGTAAAGAGAAGGTACTATTAGGAACGTGTATTGATACTAGCTATTTACTAAATTTAAAGTATTCGAAAATATTATATACTTTGAAATCGTTATATAATCACCCGGCAAATTATTATTCTTAGGATGAATAATATTAGTGTCTAGTATACTTAAATATATAGGATATAAAGAAGCTAGCGATTATAAATAAGAGAATTAATATTAACGAAGTAAATCGTCTTTAAAAGTTAATTCCAGATCATAAGTTATATAAACCATATATGATAAGGAAATAGATTAAGGAACTGTCTCGTTAACCTCGTCGCTAGAACCCTAATAAACGGGAAATAATAAAGGGTATATTTATATACTCTAATCTCGCAGGGGGAGGACTAATTAAATAAACTCTTAGAGGATACTCCTATACTAAATCCTTTATAGATAACGCCACCGATATAATATTTATAACGATATTAAAGAGAAAATCCGATGTACTAGTTACTACTAAGAATTATCTAAACTAGATATTAACTTAAGGTTATCCGGTAAAGCGACTAAATACCGATAATAAGATTATTTATACTAGTTATAAGGTTTAGAACTTCCTAAAAGAACGTGGGATTTAATGAGAGTTATCCACTCCTTATAATCCAAATTAAAACCCGGTTATTAAACGTACTTTTCGTACCTTATTCGGGAGAGTAAAAAGTGTTCTAAATAATACCGGATTACTTTAATTCATATAGGGCGAAGCCCTAAATTTTATAGTTTATTATAAAAACCGCTCTCCTATTAAGGTATTTAATAGAATAACTCTATTTAAGGCCTAGTATAGATTCAAACCCCGACTCGATTATATATATACTTTCGGCTGCGTTACCTATATATATAATACGGATCCGGTATTTAGGAAGCTAGATAATAAAAGTAGGAAATATAAATTCCTTAACTATAAAGGATTAAATTAATACCGTTTATAGGACCCTAAAAAAAGGTAAGTCTTTCGCGCCTTATAGGTAAGATTTAACGATATTATTATTAATAAAGAATTAGGGGGTAAGACGTATAATAACGTTTAGAATTTCTTTTCTAAGGATACCGTTAATAATAATTTAGTTTTAGTATAGTTTATAAACGAGAATAACCTTACCGGTAAGACTACTATTAATAGCCCTATAATTATACCGGTACCTAACGAGGCTGAAGTACCTTTTTAAGAAGCTGAAATATAATTAATTCCTAAAGTAGAAATATTAGATAATGATTCTAAAGAACTAGTTCCGTAGTTAAGAGCTAGTAGGAACCGGGATAGGGTTAATTATCGCGAACTCTATAGTATTAGGTAATATACTAAATACGGATTTATATTAAGAGCTAGTAAGGCTAAACTAGATAATATTCCTATCGTCCCGTTAATTATATAAGAAATACTAAATAGACCCGATAAGGAGAAATAGTATACGGTATTTACCGAAGAGTTAAATAACCTTATAAGTAGTAGGGTTTAGGATCTCGTTCCGGTACCGCCCGGTAAGAAAGTACTATTAGGAAGGTAGGTACTAGTAATTAAACTAGATTTAATAGGAGTACCTAATCGGTATAAGGCCCGTTAAGTTATTAAGGGATTTAGGTAAATCGAGGGTCTTAATTACTATAAAATCTTCTTATTAATAGTAAAATCTTTAAGCTAGCGGATACTACTAGTATTAGGGGCAAAATACGACTAGGAAATAAAATATTCAGACGTAGTTTTAGTATTCCTAGAAGTACTATTATAAAAGGAGGTCTATATCGAATAACTGTATGGATATATTAATAGGGATCGTAATATTACCTACCTATTAAAGCGTATTTTATATAACCTTAAGTAATTACCCCGCGAATAGTATAATACTCTTCGTACCTTCTTCTAGGTGAATGGATATAAGCGTCTCGATAAGAATTATTTAATATTTATTTATAAGAATAAAATAATAATAACTATTTATATCGATAATATTCTTATTCTTATACCTACTAAATCCGGTACTAGTTTACTAAAGTAACAGCTGGATAAACGCTTTAGAATAAAGTATTTAGGTGAAATCTCATAGTATCTAAATATAAAGGTTATTCGCGATCGTCCTAATCGTATTATTTATATTAACTAGGCTAGCTTTACTAAGTAATTACTTAAGCAAATTAATATATTTAAGTACCACCCGACGGTAACTCTTATAAACTAGGGTAACGATATATAGAAGGCTCCCGACGGTTATAAAGCCGATAAGGAAGAGATTAAAGTATATAAATCCTTAGTAGGAGTACTATAATAGTTAGTAACTATAACTAGGCCCGATCTAGTATTTACCGTTAGTAAATATAGTCGTTATATTATAAAACTTATTAATATTCATTTTAATACTATAAAGCGAATTTATAAATATTTAGCTAGTACTATAAACCTAGGATTATACTATAGGCCGAATATTCATAACGCTAGTCTTAACCCTAGGGGTAAATTAATACTCTAGATTAATAGCTCATAGGCCGACTATAAAGATACTAGTCGTATTATATTAGGCTATATATCATAGCTATAGAATAGACCTATTATTTAATTATCTAAATAATAAACCCTATATACCCTATCGATAACTGAAGCTAAGTATATAGCTTAAGCTAATATTATTAAAGAGTTATTATTCTTTAGCTCACTTATAAAGAGTTAGGATACGATAATAATAACCTTAACCCTATTCGCCTTAATACTGATAACTAGTTAGTTATTAAGATGGCGTTAAACCCGGTGAACTACTCGCGTATTAAGTATATTCGGAACTACTACTATTTTATAAGGTAATTAATATCGGAAACGCATAAGTTAGAAATTATCTATATTAATACGTCGGCTATAGTTACTAACTATATAACGAAGCCGGTGGGCCCTGATAAGTTCGCCTATTTACCGGCTATACTAGGACTAGCTATAGAGGGTGTTATCTAATGGACTAGTGCTGTTGTTGATATGTAACGTCGTCGCTTCTGAATAGGAGTGTTGGAATCTGGGCAGAATCTGGGCAGAATCTCCACTACAGTCTAACTTAGTTAGGCTTAGCGTTGCTTAGTAAGCCAGCCTTGCGCACCAAGTATGTAGCAACAGCAACACCATAGATAATAATCAACTGTTCAACCTCCACCACTGTCTATAATTAGACGTGCATTCCAAAGAGAGGTGCACCAGTCCTCTCCACGATCACGTCCCCATTCTTGTTCATTTCGATTGAAAATATTGAAACGGCTGGAACGACTACCATTTCCTGCAATACAAGTGCTTGTAAAACCAGGGGAGATCTCCATTATCAGAGACACTCAAGGCTTCGCGGAGCCAATGTAGATCATACAGGGAACCTTTGAAGAAGCAGCCACGGAGGTGGAAACTTTCTTTCAACGACTTGCAGACAATGAAATCCTGTGGCCTTCATTGACTATTGAGAATTCAACATTTTTTATCAAAGAATTCAATTTTCTGCATATTCACCGGCTCTATGGTGCATGAGCGATTCCCTGATATTCCAATGAATATTTCACTATACAGTGGATAGCAAGCGTGAATGAAGGCCTTTCAGCATGAAGGAGGCGCCTATGTCCCTACGTTCATGCTTCCATGCCTCGATGCGAGGTATCTCACAATCATTGTATTACTTTTGGGTAGATTTATCCGGCAGCAGCGGCGAAGAATGCTATCCATGGTGAACGCAATCACATCTATGACGGATGGCTAGCTATTTATCCACTACCATGAATTACTTCGCACCAGGATTAAGGGGACTTTTGCTCTGATTATGTCATCACTATCATTAGTATGTGGGCACAAAGAGATGAGCCTTATAGAGAGAAAGGTGAGGAGAAGAGGGAGTTTTGAGCCTTGTCGACTGCAAATTCATTTCAGTCATTTTTGATCAGTGATAATGCTTAGTGTTGTCTCATTTCGACCATCATCTTCGCTTGACATGTTTGTTGCAACCAAAGCTTACTTTACAATTTCCTAAACCTTACTATGGGTTGTAGTTGCTGAAGTACATCAAGATTTACAAGATCAATATTCAAATGTAATCGCATCTATATTCCAATTTGTTCCCATGGCCATTGGTTCCTGGTAGTTTTTACGATGCTCCGAGACTACATCCGAGGCCAACAAACAATGCGACCATATGTTCTTGACTCTATTGGCTGGAAAACGGCGCTGCCATCTCGATGTAAGTAGCTTCGTGATTTCCCTGTGTATTGTCGCGCCCTTTCATCTACTAATCGAAGGGTCATTGAAGAAAATAGATTTACATCCCCGCGCCTTGGTCTGCAAGCAGAGCTCTTCAGTAACATCGTCAAGTATGCAGTCAAATACAGACTCATCCGCAAGCACCACAGGATCTGACACAGTGGGAAGCTGTAAATGTGCTTCTAACGGACTTCAAAGCAGCAGACAGTACGTTTCGTAAGGAGCTAACGAAGTCCGAGGAGCAACCTGAGCAGCAAATTCGATTTCTCTACAACCAATATGGGTATTACTCAGCACTGTCACCGACAAGGCTGATAAAGATCAAGACAGCGCTGCAAGAAGTCTTTCAAGGAATTTTCCAGGCCGAACAAGATAGCCTTAGACGTGGCCGTACGCGGGGATGGTTGGTGCGCCGGGAACTACATGTTGCTAAACTTGTTCAAACGAGGACCGCACCGTGAGCCCCTGCGGCCAAAGCCAACGTTGAGAAGAGAACGACTGGTGTTGAGGTGGCAGGTCGTTCCAAGAAATTCAGGGTGCCTAAAAAAAAACGTACCAACTGTGAACAATGACGTGCTCTCGTTCGTCTCATTGAAGGCAGCATAGTATACCTACTCAAAAGACTTCACTTGGGGACATCCCCGCCACACCTCTACCTGCTCCTCTTCTATCAGCGGCACAAATTCAGCCAGCAATGACCGATCCTCCACCTGCTCCTCCTCTAATACAAGCACAGATTTCTCCCGAGAAAAATCCAAAGCACTGTTAGCCAGAGAGTGCATCTTCGGTTCTAGCCTGGCCAAAATAGGAATCTCGATTCGTTTGTTTGTTATCAGGTATTTTCATCTTTGTTGCTTGGATTGACTTGCAAGTTCATACCGTGGGAATGATTAGGCACTCTTATTGCAATCGATTATAGCTTCGAACACATCACTATGAGTGGCAGGGTACCTGTAGGGTAGGTGAGCTAGTTTCTTCAGGTTGATGTGCAAAGAAAGGAGATTTCAGGACGGACTTTGGCAAAGATACTCATGGAAGCGACCGTGCTGATGTTCGAAGAAACTGAGTCATCTGCCGCTGCGGAACTCGTCCAGTGATCTTGTGACAGCTACAATGGTAAAGGCCATATTTTGAGGTAGATGCATTACATTCTCCCGGGACTCGGAGTCAAAATCCAACATTCCCCTTATTGCTGTGACACAGCTTGTCGCACTTCAACCTGACGAAGGAGTAAGATTATAGGTGCTGTTTAAGCCAAAAGCCTGGGCTCTGCATACCTCACACGGTCGCGCAAGTCAGTGCATCTGATCGATCTTAATTCCGAGAAGATACTGCCGTCCGGAAGGCACGTGGGCGCGATTGGAACCTGCTCGTCAAGAAGGAAATCAATTTACAGGCGCAGCGTACGGCTGCGCCACTAACCAAAAAGCAGGAGACTTTTCGAATGGCGAATGATATAACGGAACCAGTGATCCACCCAAGAATGTCCTTTGCCAATGAATTGACGTGTCTTGCCAAGGCTTTGAAAAGGATGAAACACCGTGGCATCTTGACCTCGTTGGAAACCCGGCTTGCTGGTGACAGGAACTACATTAGTCAAAACGTACCTTCGATTGTGTCCTTTCCGTGTCGTGCTGTGCAACTCTCAATGACCTTCGCAAGAGCAAAACGCAAAAACCAATATCTTACCAAACGCCCATTTCAACGAAACTTCAAGAAAATAAGCGACCTCATGGCTGCATATTGCTGAGCTCCAAAAAACTCAGCGGGCCACTACTAATCAAGCACCTCCGATCAACACAGAGACCGTGCTAGGACAAATGGTGAGCCCAGAACCACAGCCCTCAATCACCCTAAAACAGCACTATTCAATGGTCGCGAGCCACAACGCAATGCCAGTGCACAGTGCGGAGCTCATTCGACGAGAACTAGCAAGCTACGGAATCATAGCAAGCAACCTGGTCCACAAAGTACGACGCGACCAAGCAACTTTGGTCACCCTGTCTTGCTTCTTGAGCAGGTTGCTAGAGGGTGTTTCTTGTTGCTCGCTTCTTGCTTGCTTGCTTGCTTGCTTGCTTGCTTGCTTGCTTGCTTGCTTGGTTTCGTTCTAGCATTCGTGTCGCTGGGGCTCGGACTGATAAAGGGAAATAGTTACCTCCCGACATCATTTTATGGCTCTCTGCTACTGGTTACAAAGCGGAATGCCATGATTGTCAAGTATCTTTGCCAGACGATTCGATATTCTGCCTTCACCACACCAATGCCTTTGTCCGAGTGGAAATCCGTCTGGAACAGCTAGTGCACAACGAGAGTTTTTCTACTCTGACGCGGGAGTACTCATGATATCATGCATCAATTCTCCGTAGGGGCCGTGGAATGGTCCAAGTTAAGACCATCGGCGAGGACTTAGGTAAGGACGAAACAACAGCGGAGGATATCCTGGACGAGAGCGAGCTCGAAAGGCGCAGTATATGCACTTACGAGCATTAACGATGCTGGTTTTGTGATTTTCAAAGCCTCATATGTCTTCATCGCTCACTGGCTCCTCCACATCGTCACCCATTCTGACTCTGGCAACCAGGCTTAAGATCTCCGAGTTTGTGAGATGGTATCGTTGGAATAATCAAGCCAAACGGGACAAAGATTATATCCAGCCATTCATGGAACAGGATAAGATCGCTTTCTCCTATCTACCAAGAGTGTTCTTGGGACTAGGGTGACTGTAACTCGTGCCTTCCGCAGTATCAATCCCGATACAGACTGGATACAATCCTTCGATATCTAGTACGACGGACGGGTCACGCGCTTGTCTCAAAAGAACAAGAAGACGTATAACTACTACTTTGTTCCAGACGATAAGAATTACTTGGACCAGACAGTATTGGACAAGAAAATGAAGGATAACAAGACGAGGAATTGAGCGTACTCAGCGATGGAAAAACTCGATTAATACTAATGATCGGATGGAGAGGCGTTGTTACGGGTCTCGAAGTGGACTCGGCACCTGATACGTATGAGAAAACGTCTAGCGAAGCAAGGCCACCATTTCTATCTATACGAGGAGTCTGCTCTGGGCATTGGAGAAGGACTCCACACGCTGAAGCAATTCAAGACAACCAATCGGCGCAGAACGATGCTGACGCTGGGCACTGGTGGTGTCGATCTAATCATCATTGAGGCATACAATATCATCCTGACGCCATCATGGAACCCCAGTGAGATCGCCAAGCAGGAGATCAGGTGTATCGGATTGGGCAAGAGCACTGCGTCTTCAAGGAAATGATTCAAGTATCCTGTATTCTTAGAAGCTTGGACTGGCCAAGGCAGACAAAAAAACAGGAGTATCATAGGAGGACGGCGTGGGGTACTTCCGATGATATGGGTGAGAGAAAAAGCAATTCTGGGAGAAATCGGGCTGGCGTTACCATCAAAAATGCAGTGGCAATCTTCGCATCCCCGATTCTAAATTCTCGCGTCAAAAAATAAGGTAGTTCTTCGAAGGCCCATATCTTCTGCCTCCCGTCTCTCCTCTTGCTCCCGACCCTTGGCTATTATAGTGGTCGATGTTTAGACAAGTCCACCAGACGTAGTATAGAGAAATAGAACTGATTCAGCCTGGGAACATGGACTAAACCCAATCCAACTGCAGCCAGTCTATGAATAGAGCGTGCTAAGGTCATGCTTGCTGAAGTCGTTGACGTTCAAATACCTACCAACGACCCCATTCAGAACGGGACCGGAACACCTCCACACTCAAATTGGAAGATATATAGCTCATAACCGAAAGGTAAGGAAGAACAGTCAATTTTGGGCGAGGCTTTTTCAGAAGTACCGATCTCCCGGAAACTCAAGATATTTTAGCAGCGACTAGGTTTGAGTAGATACACTCTATGACAAATGTATAGGTAAATATTCAATTCAAAACGCTCTCGGCTGATCATGAACTCAAATCCTACTGTTCTGAAGCTAGAGGTAGTGAAAGTTGAAGATATAATCGTACAAGTGCAAGCGCGTTTAGCGGTTCGTAGTTAGATCCATAGAATTTCGGGTCTCGAAAAGGTGTAGTGGTCGGGTCCGAACAGATTTGTGAAGTCTTAACAGGACGGTCCTCTTCGTAATGCTTTCGAGACCCAATCGCCAAGGGTGACTCGGCGGGTACAGCATCAAGCAACAATTTTTCAACCCTCATCGCTGCGCACTGCGCCTGAGGAGCCAGTACTATGATTCAGTTTCTCAAGGATTCTCTGTTGACCCAACTCAGAAGACCTCACCAGCAAGCACAAGATGTAAACCAGCCCATTGGTTTATGTGTACTTGATGTCAGTCAAACACGGTATAGCTGTGACCATCATCTACGGTTAATAATAAGGCTTTCGTGTGAGCCCTCTTGAGGACAAGGAGATTTGAACTGGAAAAGTCAATCTCTTATCATTGTCATCCTTCCGTCACGTCGAAGATTAGTATCATCCAATGCAGTGGATGAGGAATAATAAAACAGAAGACACAAATCCTCTTCTACAGGCAATGAGATCGCAGAATTCGGAAGAATATCGAACCCTTGTTACGGGAACGGACCGATCCCAACGGTGTTCCGCTAGCCTTTATGTCACAGAATGCAATTTGTCTCCTTCGATTTGGGCTTGTCTTCGGATATAAAACGTTCCTGCCGAGCGACGAATGATACTACGGAAGAGAGATTCTGCTGAAAACAACAGGCCGCCAACAGATATTTTCACTCACCGAGGAGGAGATAGAAGACCGTTTTGCAGCAGGTACGCCTAGTTTCTGATCCGAGGTGTTCAACCGGCGTTTTGGCCCAGTATAAGCATGGCAATGCTATACCAGCACTTGTGGAAGCCGCACATTAGCCCTCGATCGATCAGACCTGCGCTGCAGGCTTCGGCTGATCACTCTGGCTTCTCTGACCAGATTTGCATGCCCGCCGAAGCAAGTCCCTCTAGTCTTTGCTTTAACGACCCCTTTGCACAGTGCCTTCTAGTCTCGTAAGTTGGGAAATTTTGGCTCATTCATTTTCAGGTAGAAAACAACTCTTGACGAGGAAGAAGGATCTAATATCAAAGATCGTAAATTGACGACACAATGTTCTGACGAGACGATCAGCAACTTGCGTAGAATGCGAATCTTTCAAATCTTGTAGTTGTCTTCATATGAAATAGTACAAATGTACATCCTTTAGGGGCTATTCCTAAGCATCCAAAACAACGTTGAGTGTTGCGAGTCACATTCCATGAGCAAGCATGGGGTTCTTACACTTCATTAGCCTCCTTTAATCTATGTCTCGTTGATTGTCGGTAAGAGAAGGAAATATACCATCACAGAGATCGGCGCCCGCAGAGCGGCCGTGAAGAGAAGGTGTTTCTTGGTTCACCTTCGCACGAAAACAATGTGCATGCGGAGGAGCCCAAAGTCTAATAAAAATAGTATGAAGCTACCGGCCTAACCTCCTGGAGAGGCAAAATACGCCCAGTCGGCATCCGTGCAATGGACGACGTCGAGTCGATCGTACCTCGAATTACGGCCGTTGCAGATAAGCTTTCTGCATCTTGACATGGCTATGCAGAGCCTCAGGCACTGTATGTATAAGAAACCAATTTCTACCAACTCGTTTATCATACTTCTGTGGGTTCGTATCCCCGTTGCCCAAACTCGGGATGCTGCATTATCTTAGCGCGATGACTGGTTCCGGTTGAACCATTCGAACATTGGCTTGACCCCGATCGGTGAGTTGATACTCATGCAGACACCGCACCCGCCGTACTGCTCCACTCATAAAGTGTTAATCGGCGTCACTCAATAGAAGAGGAAGTGCGTTTTGTCTATACCTTAGGATGGTTTCCACGTTTTGCCTGGCGAGATCGTATCGTTCTGCTAAGAGAAAGCGGCGAGAATGGGCGCTGACGAGATATTACCAAAAGTTTGGCTCGGAAGGTACTTCTACCCTTGTTGCACGTACCTGCAAGGCCAGTGGAAAGCTTACGCTACCCAGTATACTCGGGCTAGAAAGCGCTCGAAAGGCCAGCATTACGGCAATCGTTCAAATTTCTGCAACCGAGTTACCAGCCTCCGTCTGCGCAGCCTACCAAAAAGGTGGCATCGAGCCTGTACATTTCCAAATTGAGCATGCCAATCTTCTTCCCATCTTTGAGCGGTTCTACGCTTTCATGAATCGAAGGCTTCAAGCCAAGAAAAAGACTTTGGTATTGGAGAAAGGAGGCGGTACAGCTTGTCTTGTCGCTTACCGTGAGCAGCCCCGTAAATTCTTCCCGTGTGCAATCGCTGCATTCGATCCAACTAATTCAAATCTTACTCTACAGTGATGCGAATTCGAGACATTGGTTCCGCAGAAGCCCTTCGGCTCATGCAATCGAAGCGAAGAAGCATTGCGATCCTAGAGGGATACACACAGCAGCTAAAAGTCTGGCATGATTGCGAGTTCGAGGTGTATGAGAGGGTGAATGGGAGGAAGGCGCCGAAGAGGCCGTATGTGGAATGGATAGAGCGAGAAGCAGGAAAGAGGGCGCAGTCGCAGCTTGATCAGTATTGTGCTCATACGTGAGTAGAGACAAGGGATGAGGTTATGAATAATGAATGTAAACCAAAATCGAATAGACCCCAGCTTGGTTGAGACAGCAGAAACAGGCACTATGTTTCGTCTCCCCATTTCTCTACACCAAACATCAAATAAAAACTTGGACCTTTACAAGCCATGTGCTTCTCAACCTGAGCATCGACTCGACCACGACCCGCTCCGGGAGCTCCCCAAAATAGCGCTTTTGCGGCTACAAGTCTGGCAACTGGGTTCAATCGTGCGGAGAGTCCCAGAAGCGACGCGGATGACGCATTTCCTGTGCAGGCACTGAACATAGCATGAACACTTTGACGATGAGCGTCACATTATCGAGCATCCATATTGTTGTATTTCCTACCAATATCCTTGAAGAACCTATTGCGCCATTTGTATTCTCACGAATCTCCAGCTAAGTACAGTGATCAACGCACTATCTCTCCCGCCGACCCTCTTCGTTCCTACCTCAGGCTCGGGAGTAGTAATGTTGGAAGAACCTGACCAGACAACTCGTTGACGCTGTTGAAATAAGGCACGACTCACCTCAACAAGCCGCGTAGCCCCCCTAATATACCCTAGCGCAACAACCGATGCATACGACTTCCGTACTTCCCTGTCAACCCAAACAATCCACTATTACGGCTACCTTCCTTGTAGTCTCCTACGCAGCTCTCGTCATGTCATTCGCCCATGCTGTAGACCCTACAGCCTACCATCTCCCAGACGCGCTATAGACATCAAATTCGACTATGCGTACTATAGAGGAATCGAATAACAGAAAGTGCAGTCGTTGTTGCATCCGGGTCCGTAAATGACATGGGGCATGTGGTCGATCGCGGTAAGAGGAATGAAGTAATGTGTGCGGTCTAATACACAGTCTCCGAAGTTTGAGTTGGTATCTTTGGTGCTGGTGGATGGGATGGAGGGTGAAGGTGGGCATGTGGACGTTGGTGGACGTTGCGGTGGATGGGTAGCATTTTTCGAGTGGGTTGTGGAGTGAGTAAGTTTCTCGTATGGTGTAAGTGATCTAGCGGGGGTCATTGGGGGAGAGACAAAGGGTGTCGCAACCATGAAGAGTAAAAATGGTACAACCGTTTCAGGATAAGAGCCGTGAGACTGCACGCCTAATGGCTGAGAGAAGCAGGAAAGACTGCGGTCCACCTGGACTTTGAGCTCATCGAAATCTTTTTTGGGGGTGCTTATGCTGGAAGAGGCCCCTTTTACGTACATTTTGGAGCGTCACGCAGTCTTGTTGCGAAAGAAAGACCACAGGTGAAATGACAGAAATAAGAAAGGGGACCAGTACGTGGAAGGTCGCCGCGCATCACTACCAGCCAAGATCGTTGTCGTCTCAACTCTGGCTATCAGTAATGGTCGATTATCCCTCTTAATGCATTTGATCTCAGGCCTTCAGAGCCGCCATTCGACTCACTTCCTTCGGCATGTTCTCCCGTCGGCGCCAGGAGCTTCTATATCGCAGCACCTTTTTCTTAGTAAAGCTCCCCACGATTTCCCTGTAAATATCGCGAACACAACATTACGAACCACCGACAATATGAATCGCTTTTCCACGCTCGCTAACACTTCCACGTTCGGGGCGTCGATATCACCCCGACCAGCGATGGCATAGCACACTCCAGAGATAATCCCCAAAGCTGTGAACAATTGTGTAGTCGAACACCCTTCTGCCAATCGTCCTCCACCATAGTAATGAATAGCATGATTAATGTCCGCAGTAGTGCAAGAGCAGTACAATAGAAGCCCCCTGTCCAGAAGGGTGGTACGTTGACTGCGTTATTGCGCTGCGTAGTGGCGAAGGTCTGAACAAGGGTGGACGAGACGGCGCAGATGAGGAGGCCCAGAGGGCTAGAGGGCGGGTGATATGCATGAAGACATCATCTGTTGAGGGGGGTGCACGGGTTTCACGCGCTGCTACCTTTCCTAGGATTGCCCGACCGGCCGTCGATGAGTTCGAAGTCGTCATTGTTCCGCATACGCATCCTGGCGACTATGATGAGGAAATGTGAAGGACGGGATTCATGCGAGATGACGAAGGTATTTGTGGGAAGGACCAGAATCATGTTCAGGCAAAACCTCGAGAGCAAAACAAGCGTTGTGTGCAGCCATTACCGAATTTGCCATGAGACTGGGCACCACGACTCTAAGCTGTCTGCACTTGCATTGGAAGAACGATAAGTAATGCATGAAAATCGGCAATGGCGCAAGAAAGATATAAACATTGAGGTAGTTGAGATAGTTGAGGTTGGCGGCAGCAGTAGATCGACAAAAAGGAAGCACTAAGAACACGAAAAACGTCAATCAAGATTCACGCTGGCAGGTTTCATGGGTACAAGGACCGAGCTTCAAGCTGCGATGTAATTCTTTGTGGCTCCAGATTCCACGGTATAGTGATCAATTGCATAATAAAAAGCAGTATATTTTTCCTTTCGGTGGTCAACCGTCGGTCCAAAGTCACACGTTCTGTGTTGACCTTTTAGGCAAAAGGAACTTTGCCCGCTTCTTGCGCCTGGGAAAGCTATGGAAGAACAGGAGGTCGAGAAGCATGTACATAGGAAGGACACTTCGTCCGTCATTATATAGTGGAGGCTCGGACGATCCAGTCCAAGATGCTCAAACGCCATGCTATGTCCGCTTATGCATATTATAAAGAATGGTATATTGACAAACAAAGTGTTTATATCCAATGAAATTAGATCATGTTCATAGCATCATATGCTAGATTCACGTCATGTGCGTCTGCTTCTCTCTCTTTACCCCTTGTCTTTGGATCATCAAGACAGGGACCGTCTGACCATTTGACCGCGGGCAATGGCCCGAATTCTTCCCCAGTATTTATTTCCAATTTTCTCCTCTCGATGGCTTCGGCCAAATTCCATCTCGCCACGAGTCGGTTCTTGCGTTCCGCGAATTCTTGCTGAAGCTGCCGCTCTTCAGTCCGAAACTTCGCATCCAGATCTTCATTTTGATGCTCGAAGCTCGACTCCAAATTTTCCATTTCGGTCTCTTGCTTTGCCATTATCCGCTCGACTTGCTTGCCTTGCCTCTCACGAAGAACGTTGATGCGGGATGTATGAAGATTGTCCATACCATTGCGCGTATGATATTGTTGCTCCAACTGCCTGTAATCGCTCTTCGTAACCACACGATTTGGCATGCCCGCGACCGTACTTCGCGGGTTACAATACGCTTGCATGTGTTTCAGACGAGTATCGCAAGCCTGGCGCTCGAGCTGCAGTGTGCGGTTCAGATCAACCTCGGCGCTTAGGTGTCGGTGTTCGAGGGAAGTGAGGGCTTCGGCGTGACGGATGTGGGTATCTTTTTGCTGTTGATGGTACTGGGAAAGCGCATCTCGTTTGTGTTGAAGCTGCCGCGTGCGCATGAGTCGATGTTGGGAGGCTTCGAAGCTGATAAACCGGAGCTGTTCTTGTAGTTGCGTTGTCCGTAGCACTTTCAAGACAGGGTTCGAGATACTTCTCCGGCGGGCGCCAAGACTTTGAACAGTTTCTTCCTCTGGAGGTGGAAGTGGTGGAAACTGAGGCGGTGGAGGGGGAGGCGCGTCATAAGTGGCGGACGAGACTTGCTTTCGGGGTAGTATCAATGTGTGTACCTGGTCTGTAGTGATCGCATGGGGTTGAGTGTGAGGGTTCGAGACAGTCGGACTCTGTTCTGCTGTTGTTGGGCGAGTTCGCATGTTAGGCCTTGAAGCCTGAAGCATCGACGAAACCCGTGGTGGTAGGCCTGGTACAGGTGCAGCAAATGTCTTTCTCCTCGACAGCCTAGATATCCGGCGGAAGCCTTTCTTGACCTTTACAATATTGGATTTCCTTGACGACACAGAGCTCATTGATGTAGAGGTGACTGATGTCGCAGTCAGGGAAGGCGTCTTCCTGTGCCTTTGCTGTTCTATGGACGCATCGGATGCGGTATGTGTGGACTGAGATTCTCTCGAAGAGGGTAGCATGGCCGGCTCTGAGGACGCAGGATTGATATTGAGGGCAGCGACATCATCCGTGATGAGATCGAGGGTAGTCTTGGGGTCTTGAGGTATGTTGATGCCCAGATCGAGTGCCAGTTGCAGGAATTGCTCGTCCACCTCATCCTCCGTCTCTTGAAATCGCAAAACCATCATACGGTACGTGTCATCGTCATTTTGCCTCTGGGAAGCACGGTCCATGTCTTGCATGTCTGATAGTGACCGCTTTTTTGAAGCGGCCATCGTTAGGGGGCTAGAATGGTCAGGCTGCTGCAAGGCTAAACGGGATACTGCATGTTGATATTCCCGAGGGTGATGACCTAGAGGAGGTGCTTCTGGAGTCAAGATCGGGTCGAGCGATGAATGGCGCTGTTGTAGACAGCGAAGCCGCTGAGGGTTGCGCCGAGAGCGCTTGGCAAGTCTGGTAGGTGCGCCTGCGGCACAGCACCACTTTATGACGATTGCCCTGTTGGCCTGTTGATTTCGGCTCCCGGCTGCGATTAGAAGGAGTCACTCCCTGTCACACCCCTAGCTCGGACACCCTGTAGGGCTGAGTACCCGGAGTTTTCTGTTTTCTTACTCCGGGGTCTGGCTCTAAGCATCTTTAGGGGGTACATATCCAAATTATTACAACTTGCGAAGTCTATATTGTATTGGAACACATTAAGCTTTCCGCCAAGCCACTAGAAGGGTTCACCCCCTAACTGCTCGCACCCCCTAACCACTCGTCCCGTAGGGCTGAAGCCCGGAAGTCCTTTAGGCCCCTAAAGAACGCCCTAGAAATTCGTCCTTCGGGCAACAATTCGGGAAGTTGCAGGGACCATTCTCGGTGCAGAGCGACAGTCCTAAGCGAGGACCGGCGGGCAGAAATAGCCGCTTTACCGTTTATAGTTTAGCGTAGATCACTAGCGCCCGAGCGGGTACTTTAGGCTTTCCGCCACCAAAAATTTCCACCCTTATATAATAACTATCAAATCTTTTGGTCGTTAAATTCGTCGATATATTCGACGATATTTCTATTTTTCTTCTTCTAAATCTTTTTAAATAACCTTAATTCTTATCCTAATCCTCGTTATACCTAGCTAGGAAGCCACGATTCGTCGTTATAAAAGAGAAAAAGACGAGGCGTATAAATAAATAATAAGTTTAAAGTAAGGTTCTAAATCGTCGTTATCTACATTAAATTAATTAAGTTTAATTAATTTTATTAAATTTAATAAATTTAAAGTAAGGTTTTAAATCGTCGTTATCTACGTTAAATTAATTAATTTTAATTAATTTTATTGAATTTAATAAGTTTAAAGTAAGGTTTTAAATCGTCGTTATCTACGTTAAATTAATTGATTTTAACTAATTTTATTAAATTTAATAAATTTAAAGTAAGGTTTTAATCGTCGTAATCCCTATTTTTCTCGAGGATTATATAAAAAATATCGATTTTTCTTTACTACTTTTATTTATAATTAATTAACTAATCCTCGTTTTTTAAAAGCTCGTTATTATAAGGTCTATCTTAATCGCTAGGGCGTTAATACTAAGCCTACCGGAAATATAATTAATAAGGAGGAGAAGGCTCGGTAAATACTACGATTTATCTCTAAATTATCGTTTTTAACGATAATTTTCAGTACGTAATTTTTTTATACTAAAGGAAAATTACCTCGCTATTATATTTATATTAAAGGTAATAAGGTAAAAAATAGTAATCTTCTCTAAAATCCTAGTTAAAAACGATAATTAGAATATACTAAAAGGGAATAACGTAATTTCTAGGGAGGATAACGAAGATCTTTTACTTTATAGTTATAACTATAAGGTTGAATATCCTCGTTATTTATAATAATTCGGTTATTAATCCTCGAGTTTTAAGGGTACTATATTTAAAATATATTTTAAAAAGAAAGAGAGCATTTTAAAAGGGGTATATTAATTATTTTATTTAATAATAATATTATTATTAATCCTCGTTTTAATCTAGCTAAATAACGAATCCGGTAATATTATTTTTAGTTAATACTCCCTTACGATCCTTAAACTCTTCGAGTTCTAGTTCGGTCGTATATCTAATCCTCTTTTTCTTCGATTATTTTTATCGATAATTTAATACTAAATCGTCGTATTTTACGTCGGCAAATCGAAAACCGGCTCCAGCGGCTCGGGGCCTAAAGGTAAACTGCCTCGGGCGCCCGAAGTAGGCTCGGGGCGCTCGAGCGGCCCTAAGCGCACGTCGAGCGCCCCTTCGAGCGCTTTAGCGCTCGATAGGTACTCGACGGGCGCCCGAGGCCGTTATAAGATTAGCGTCGGGCTCCCTACGAGCGCCTTTTAAGCCCGTAGCTTCAGGGGCCCTAACCTTAGAGGATCACGTGATTTACCACCTAAAATTTTCAAAAGTCTTGATGTTCTATGATCGCCCCTATCGACGGTAGCGACCCCCCGGAACGACCCCCAACGCCAGCAAATTTTGATGCCCGGAATCGATCGATTCAGGCGAAATCCTCGCGGGGGTGATGCGCAGGCCATGCGCCAGGGTATGCGCCAGGGCATGCGCCAGGGGTTTGGGGGTGCGACAGTGACAGTTATGGGGGTGCGACAGCGACAGGACCATGGCCATGAATGGAATGCGCCATGGCCATGAATGGAATAGGGCCATGGCCATGAACAGGGGCCTTGGACGGGGGTTAATGTTGGTGGCGCACCCCTAATTTAGCGCCCGTTAGTGGCGGTTTTAGGCTTACTCGGTATGCGCCCGAGTGGCCCTAGGCCCCCTGGCTGTATGCCTCGGGCGCACCTCGAGTCGGTAGATGGGTGTCGCGTTGGAGGCTCCCGGGGCGCCCGTCGAGCGCCCTGAGCCACGATCGAGCCACTTTTCGTTTTGCCGACGTACTAGTATAGATATTTAATAAAATAACGAATTCCCGCGTTCGCGCTAATAAGGCCGAGAAGCTCGTAGATATTAATAAAACGGTATAAAATCGTCGATTATAACGAGGGTCTTTATTAGTAAGAGCGAGGATCGATAAATTAATTATCGATAATAGCGAGAGTATATTAAATAGTATATTTTAGGAGAGGTCGATTATATCGATATATCCCGCTAGAATAAATCGGTAATACCGATAATTTAAATTAAACTCCTTTTTCCTACTTAAATTTTTAGTTAAAAATTATAAATCTATAAATAAATTTACTAAATCGATTTATATATTTTCGATATATATATTCATATATATATATTCGATTTATATATATATATATTTAATTATATATCTTCGATTTATAAATATATATTCCTTTATATATATTTAGATTTATATTTAAATTTATAGATATTCGATTTATATAAATATATTTCTTTATATATATTAGATTTATATAAGAGATTTATAGGTATTCGATTCATATATATATATATAATTTATCTATCCTCGATTTTTATATATTCGATATATATATATATAAATTAAATATATAGATCCTATATATATATTAATTCATTAAT
>JAABUK010000179.1_pt1 | contig 152063 bp, 162 predicted proteins | sample 5559141 | NCBI WGS metagenome assembly JAABUK01 (sample SAMN10711869, study PRJNA513367) | rock metagenome | isolation source: Antarctica rocks | place: Antarctica: Victoria Land, Pudding Butte nord | collected 2016-01-03
GAAGGGTACTCGGCGGGCGCTCGACGGGCGCTCGGGGCCGTTCGGGCGCCCCGAGCCTACCTCGGGCGCCCGAGGCAGCTTGCCTAATGGCCCCGAGCCGCTGGAGCCGGTTTTCGATTTGCCGACGGTATTTATTAACGGTAAATGCTAGATCGAGCCTAGTTATAGTTACTAACCATTATAGTACTCCTACTAAGGATCTATATATTTTAATCTCTTCCTTATCGGCTTTATAGCCGTCGGGAGCCTTCTATATATCGTTACCCTAATTTATAAAGATTACCGTCGGGTGGTATTTAAATATATTAATTTACTCGAGTAATTACCTAGTAAAGCTAGCCTAGTTAATATAAATAATACGATTAAGACGATCGCGAATAATCTTTATACCTAGATACTATAAGATTTTATTTAAATACTTTATTCTAAAGTGTTTATCTAGCTATTACTTTAATAAGCTAGTACCGGATTTAATAAGTATAAGAATAAGAATATCGTCGATATAAATAGCTACTATTATTCTATTCTTATAAATAAATACTAAATAGTCTTTATCGAGACGCTTATATCCATTTACCTAGAAGAAGGTACGAAGAGTATTATACTATTCGCGGGGTAATTACTTAAGGCTATATAAAGTACGCCTTAATAGATAAGTAATATTACGATCCCTATTAATATATCTATACGGTTATTCGATATAGACCTCCTTTTATAATAGTATTTCTAGGAATACTAAAACTACGTCTAAATATTTTATTTCCTAGTCGTATTTTACCCTTAATACTAGTAGTATCCGCTAGCTTAAAGACTTTACTACTAATAAGAAGATTTTATAGTAATTAAGACCCTCGATTTACCTAAATCCCTTAGTAACCTAACGGGCCTTATACCGATTAGGTACTCCTATTAAATCTAGTTTAATTACTAGTACCTACCTTCCTAGTAGTACTTTTTTACTAGGTAGTACCGGAACGAGATCTTAAACCCCACTACTTATAAGGTTATTTAACTCTTCGGTAAATACTATATACTATTTCTCCTTATCGGGTCCATTTAGTGCTTCTTATATAGTTAACGGGACGATAGGAATATTATCTAGTTTAACTTTACTAGCTCTTAATATAAATCCGCGTTTAGTATATTACTTAGTATTATAGAGTTCGTGATAATTAACCTTATCCCGGTTCCTACTAGCTCTTGGCTACGGAACTAGTTCTTTAGAATCATCGTCTAATATTTCTATTTTAGGAATTAATTATATTTTAGTTTTTTAGAAAGGTACTTTAGCCTCGTTAGGTACCGGTATAATTATAGGGCTATTAATAGTAGTTTTACTAGTAAAGTTATCCTCGTTTATAAATTATATTAAAATTAAATTATTATTAACGGTATCCTTAAAAAAGAAATCCTAAACATTATCGTGCGTCTTACCCCCTAATTCTTCACTAATAATAGTATCGTTAAATCTTACCTATAAGGCGCGAAAGACTTACCTCTTTTTAAGGTCCTATAGACGGTATTAATTTAATCCTTTATAACTAAAGAATTTATATTTCCTACTTTTATTATCCAGCTTCCTGAGTGCCGGATCTATATTATATATATAAATAACACAGCCGAAAGTATATATATAATCGAGTCGGGGTTTGAATCCATACTAGGCCTTAAATAAAGTTATTCTATTAAGTGCCTTAATAGGCGAGTGGTTTTTATAATAAACTATAAAATTTAGGGCTTCGCCCTATATAAATTAAAATAATCCGGTATTATTTAGAACACTTCTCACTCTCCCGAATAAGGTACGAAAAGTATATTTAGTAACCGGGTTTTAATTTAGATTATAAGGAGTAGATAACTCCCATTAAATCCCGCGTTCTTTTAAGAAGTTCTAAACCTTATAACTAGTATAAATAATCTTATTATCGGTATTTAGTCGTTTTACCGGATAACCTTAAATTAATATCTAGTTTAAATAATTCTTGGTAGTAACTAGTACGTCGGATTTTCTCTTTAATATCGTTATAAATATTATATCGGTAGCGTTATCTATAAAGGATTTAGTATAGGAGTATTCTTTAAGAGTTTATTTAATTAGTCCTCCCCCTACGAGATTAGAGTATATAAATATACCCTTTACTATTTCCCGTTTATTAGGGTTCTAGCGACGAGGCTAACGAGATAATTCCTTAATCTATTTCTTTATTATATATAGTTCATATAGCTTATAATCTGGAATCAATTTTTAAAGACGATTTATTTCGTTAATATTAATTCTCTTATTTATAGTCGCTAGCTTCTTTATATCCTATATATTTAAATATACTAGACGCTAGTGTTATTTATCCTAAGAATAATAATTTACCGGGTAATTATATGACGATTTCAAAGTATATAATGTTTTTAAATACTTTAAATCTAGTAAATAGCTAGTATTAATACGCGTTCTTAATAGTACCTTCTCTTTACTAGAATCTATAATATCAAATCTACTATTTATTATAGTAGTAGAATATCCCTTCTATTCGAGAGTAGCGATTAAGAGTAGGTTATAGTCTATTCTAGGTATATAGTATATATTAGTAAGGATAATTTAATCTAGTTTACTATCGATAATTATTGGATAACGTATAGATCCTGTACCTTTTATACGAAGGTATTAACTATTAATCCTATTAAGGGAATCGTTATACGGTTTATAGGATATGAACTTAGTTCTATCCTATAGTATATATACGTTAGAGGCGGTGTCTATATAGACTACGTCCTCCTTAACGTTATATATTATATCGGTATTAATAGATTTCTGTTTAGTCGTAAATAATTTAATTAATATAAAATCATCTTTATCCTAATTTTAAATTATAGCTTTATTCGACTTCTTTAGGTTCTCTTTTATAAGGGGTTCTTTACTAGCGGATAGTTTCTAACCTTTAGGGCGTTATATAGGGTTAAGGAAGTAATATTTATTCTTTTTATAACTAGTATAATTATAGTGAGTGTACCTATCCTTCTTTTTATCCTTCTTACTACTATTAATAATAGGAGGTATAGTAGGAGGCTTCTCTTTACTAAGTTTATCCTATTTACTAAATTTAATTATAAAAGTATACTAATTTTCTTCCTTATCCCTAATCATCCGATTATATTAACCGATAACAGCGGTTATATTATTAATATTAGGTTCTTACTTCCCTTTAGTACCCTAAATTATAGTGAATAATAAGAGAGCTAGACTCTCCTCTAGACCTATATGAAAGAAGGTATTAAATATCTATTTAGGTACTATTAGTCCTATTTTAAATAAGATTTAGTTTACTACCTTAATTTCTAAAGTATAAACCTCGATAGTAGCGTATTTTAACGAGTCGGCTCTTAAGATTTTAAATATTACTTTATCCCTAGTACCTAGATTACTCTCGTTATATAACTTTATAAATATAGCCTATTAGTTAGTAATTATCTCGATATCTTTTATATACCTCTATAGGCCTTCTTTAATATAGAATATTATCTTGGTTATTACCTTAGTACTCTTTCTATCCTAGGCTTTAACCTCCTTTTACTATATTATTAACTCTTTTTTATAGTCCTTCTTTTCCTCTTTAGTAGGGGGTCCTTTTATTTCTAGTTTTATAGGAGTAATAAATCGAAGCTCTTTACTTAATACTATTTAATCGACGTTATCGAGGACGTATTTACCTATTATTTTACGTTTGAACTTAGGCTAATTCTTCGGCCTATTTAGTTTCTTAATCTTAAACTCTAAGTAATCCGTTATAATTACTAATTACTATTATATAGACTAGATTTAAGGGTAGATCTAGGGGTACTATTAAGATCGTTATATACGCGATTTAACTACTTCTTTAAACGTATTTACTAAGGGGCAGCGAATACTAAACCCGGGCTTATAACCCTTTAGAATACACGTTTAATTATAGATAATAGTGGAGGTTAAATAGTTAATTATTATTTATGGTATTGCTGTTGCTATATATTTAGTGCGTAAGGCTGGTTTACTAAGCAACGCTAAGCCTAACTAAGTTAGACTGTAGTGGAGATTCTGCCCAGATTCTGCCCAGATTCCAACATATGTTCAACATCGACGGCCTTCGGTGCAACATTATCGACGATGGCGGGCGACGGCTTGAACCGGAGGAATGGTTTCAGCGCTTCCGAAATCTGGATGCCATGGTTTATGTCGTCTCTCTACCGGGCTATTGCCAGAATGTTCCAGGTCATCCCCCCATGGTAGGCAGCCCCGCATTAGTACGATATTACTACAAATACTAACTTCAAATGAAAGAACGCTATGCAACATAGTTTGACGCTGCTTAAGTCATTCGTCAGGCTAGGTGGTTTCAAATCAGTGAAGATTTACATCCTGCTCAATAAATTGGACATTTCCGCGGGGAAGATTACTCGAATCCCTATCGCCAACTTCTTTCCTGAATACACTGGCGGTACGGACTGTTTTGCGGCCTGCAAGTTTTTTGCGGACATGTTCTATACTGTTGGGTGCCGGCTCGGAACGACGCCATACGTATTCCCGATCAGTGCGGTCAGCCGCGACTCTATGAAGGATGTCTCACTAAGTATACGTGATTTGATAGAACCATGCAGAACCTACAATTTCACAACAGCATGGTCATGGGCGGCTATGGATCCGGGTCTGAGGAGGGAACGCAGAACCTATATGCAGACCATCACTCCTAATACCGATGACCAGTCTCATGAGACGAAAGGCGTCTTGGACACCCGTGGAGCAGATATAGGAATATCAAATGCAATTCACGGTTGAGACCTACTGTAGCATAGTGTGCGTTTTGGTTTGACTCCCTGAGATCTCAATATGCTCTCGCGACGCTGTCGTTAGCTCGACATCGAAATACCTTTCGCAGTCAAATTACCGACTATAAATGTTAATCGATAGATCATAGTGAGGTTTGTCACGCTAGGATCTAGTCTTGGCATCAAAAGGCCCTCTTTTCTTCTCTGAATCAGACGAAACTCAGCACAACATGCTCACCTTGACTCAGTCCTCTCTTTCAACGCATAGAGCAGGTGCATACGGTAGCACGTAGGTGAACCTTTGCCCACGAGCATCGAGGCAAGTAGACGGCGTTTCGATATTTCTAGGAAGCTGGTGTCTCAAGTGGGTGCCGTGGAAGCGATGAAGTTGACAGTCAATACCATAAGAAGAGCTTCGTTGCGCGCTCCAACAGGGGGAGACCTGTGCAGGCCGGTGAGGTGCCATCGAGATAAGTGTGCATGTCTCCAAGAGAGCCTGAACACGTGACTGTTATCAAGATGAATCTCGTTCAATCTACGTGCATCTTTTTCTCATCATGGGATTCGTGGCCACGCAGTGTTGACGAGCCACGTCATCTGGCACCTAGATCAGAGTAAATCAAAGCAGCGTTCTGGGGCTATAAGAATCAGCACTCGTCCGCAACTTTAACACTATCATTGTACGTCGAGCTCGAGATTCGTCCAAGCATGAAGAATACAGGTCGCCGCAACCCGAAGCCGCGAATGCAAATGAAGTTTCCATTAGCTTTGAGATCGTAGGACACTTCCCTGCCCCAACTAGCTCTTATAGCCGACCAACACCGGCAGGACGTATTTCAATCACAGACGATAGCCTCCTTGCAGATATTTCTGTGCCAAGCCTAGGGCCTTCCAATGGACTACAAGTCACGTGCGTTGCAGTCTTGACATGGGACCAGTGGAGAGCAGACTTTACGTGCTTCTACAATCCCGGAGAGGATCGTTTCTACCACTTCAAATGGCACGACATGAATGCTGAGATGGAACAAGAGGTGGATGTGTCTAGTTTCAAGCCCTCACTTGCACCAACAGAGGCGACTAATGAGACAGATCATCATTTCTTGCTCTTTGAGGTCGTGTTATCGGCTGATAAGGGGTCAATATCGAATAGATTGCAGCTGAGGGCTGAAAGGAAGCCTTGATAGGGTGATTAAATTTCTCAATGAGTGGGAGTAAAGCCAGGCGAGCTAGCGTCGAATTTCGTCGTAGTAGCAGCGCTGTAGCCCCATGTCAGAACATTGTTTCCTGCTTTATTAGTGCCTCTAAGTAAATGAGATTGAAAGTTCTCCCCACCTGCATTAGTTTTCATGTAGGAGCACACATCATGAGTGGAGATAAGGAATATAGTACCGGCAGCATGAGGCTCTTAGATTGGCATAATTAGCACATCATGCATATCTCGATACAGGAACGGGAAGCATTACAGGCGAAGTACCCATCCAAAAGAACATCGCTAGTTGTAAGTTCGTCCTTCGCGTAGTGTTGAGTTGTATTTCTTACTTTCTTCCACCCCATCAAGCTGTCCACGAAGGGTGGCTCTCAGTCGTCAAAAAATTCCTTGGTACGAATGTAAAGCACAGTTGATGAATAGAAGCAATACCTAGAGTAGCAGAGTATGCCATGGTGAGATTATTGGATGGGTCCAGGCCCGTCATCAGCTGAAATCAGAAAGGAAATGTCGGCAATCTTCCTCTGCATCACCCTAGCAGATACTTACGGAACGAATACGAAATGGAGCGAAGAACGACTTTCATATTCGATATCTTTTCGATGAACAAAGATGCACATTTGCTCGACTGAAGGCTTATCATGTCAGCCGAAGCATCTTTTCAGTAGGCTAGCAAGGCCTGTATGCAAACATTGCATATAGCGTCTTTTGGCCTGGTCTAGGCCCGCTGCACCTCCCAAGGTCATTTTGCGGCTCTCGGGCGTACCCCTGTCTCGATCTGCTGCCCCCTGACGTGATTCTGCGGGTCAAAAGCGTCAAACAAAGCCTCTAAGCAGGTCATAGGTTAGACTTGGGCAAAACTCTGGCCGGAAAAAGATATTCTCTAATCAGCGCTAAGTGTCGCAGAGCATCGAAAGCTACTTCTTGGAAGATCTGCTGTAGATCGAGGTCATCATAAATTCCTGTAAGCAATACGATCAGGCCTGTCATCGCTGGATTCTGTGTCCAGACCAATTCATTGGGTTTACGATGTCTTCGCCGCGCACGTCATGATTACTAGATATAGATACACCTTTTGCTAAATCTTGCTCGACACGACGCTAATAAAACAGTTGGATCCAACGACCTTCTCTCCACCAACCTCCCTCTACTTCACCCTCTCTCACGCAGAGGCGCCTCGGCCCAATGATTTCGCAGCGTTTTGAAAGAGTCACCGCTAGCATTTTGGTGCCCGTTGAGATAGCCTACCCGTCGGTCGTTTAGCATTACAGACGGCCATCGTGCCAAGTCAACATTGTTGGAGCCCGCCGAGTACTCGAGTTTCCTGCTGTGGAAGCTTTTGTTGAACAGAGGTCGAAGGGTTGGTAGGCAGGCGCACACTATTGCGACACAGACTTCCACCATTGACCAGACACAGGCGTCGACATCAGTCCCTGACAAATTTCAGTGGATTTCTTGTTTTTTAGAAGCACTGAAGACGTACATCCTGGATCAGAAGCTGCGAGGCCGAAAACTTTTGGGACCCTAAGTTGCCTGGTCAAAATCGTATCCAAGTTTCCTGTCGGCTCAGGGGACTCACCGATAGATACTGATAATGCAAACGCTGGTTCATGACATATTAGCTTGATACGAGGCCAGGAAAGGCGAAAGACTTACAAGCCTCCTAGCAGAAATATACCAATCAGCTGAAATTTCCGCTCCTTGTCGATCTGTAGCCGCCACAATAGAGGTAACGGTAAGAATAGCGTGACAACGTCCGTCACAACGTTCAAAGAAGCCATGATGACCCATTCTAGGTTGAGTCTGATACATTTGGCTTTAACGTAGATAGCTGGGTCCCAAGCGCCTGCTACAGGTATGCACGCGAGAATGACTGTCAATTCTTGTATGACCGTATAGCAGAACACGAAGCCGCCGACACTCCAAAGGATCTTGTGGAAGGTCTTGCCTGGGAAGAGACGCCGATATAGGAGGAGGACTGAGAATTTGACTGCCGCGATACCGGGGGTGTATAACATTTCCGTAGAGAAGATAAGCTGAAGAACAGGTCAGACCATTGTCTATCACAAATAAGGTTCCCCGAGTCCAGAAGCACCAAACTTGCCTTGTTCAGTTTGATCGGATTCTTAACGGTAACGACATGCTTTGCGCCTCCATTTGCGACACCTGTCATTTCCCGGAAATCAGCATCAAGCTTACGCTTCGCCACAAGCAGTCAATGACGCACAGAGTAGGCCTCCAGTCGCTTCCCCAATCGCAAAGAAAAGTGCAGCAATTATCATATAGTCATCGGCTTCGATGCGTGCCTTGCACAAACGTCGCGAGATAAACCTAAAGAAAACGGCAATTACCGCTAAGGGTAGAACAACAGCATGAGATATGACAATGTCACTCGCCCTATCATCGTTGACATGGGCAAGCTGATACTCTATTTCACTTGGTGTCGCCATAGTTCGAAAGTCCCCTTGGCAGAGTATAGAAATAACAAAAAGTGAGAAACAGAGCAAAGGTGTGAAGTAATGAAAGAATTGGAAGCCAGTACAACAGACAAAAGCTTAGATCCCCTCATGGTTTTTCACCCCAGGAAGACGTGGGGCAACGCGTCAGCTTGCAGATGCCAAGTAAGGCATAGTACAATCGGTCGTTCAATGGTTCTTCGGTCCGCAGTCGACCTGCAACAAATGAAGAGTCTATATGCATTCATTATGCATGTATGGACAGAAGGGTGTGTTGATGCAAGCAGTGCCTACGGTGATTGGCTCGGTAGAATGGTAATGCAGAAGCCTGGTGGGCTGTGCCATTCTGGGCTGCCATGAAGATCAGCCACACCGTTTACGGCCGCCTGGGTCGGATCGCTAATCGGCCGCCACTTGTCTTAATAGACTCTGTGCTGGTGATTGGAAGGTAATTGACATGCCGCTGAGCAATTCCTCGCTTTGCCTTCCAAGTCTTCGACACCTTGGCGCATTAACACGAGCATGGAGAGTCTAGATCTAGTCGACGAAGAGTTGCGAAAAGAACAGTGAGCGAACGAGCCCTTACATGGACACTCGGGGTTTCTTTACGTCAACAGACAGCGACGACATTACCTAGAAGAGGGCGCGATTGGCTGGCTGCAGACTTTGAGGATCAATCTTTCCCCCTTGGAGGGTTTCTTCGCACGACTGTGTTAGAGCAGAGCCCCGAGGAAATCCTTCAAAAGATGATCGGAAGAAATGAGAACTGGTGTGGCGTGATTTTCGTGAGCGTCTAAAAATTACAATCTAAAAGCGGACACTTGCTTTAGCGGTATTCTAGCTCCAACCCCACGGCAATTCTATTTTCTCTACCATCCTTTTGTATCTAAAGAGGACTATTCACCAACAACTTGTCCTCTTTGCAACTTGCCAACACACCTAGCAGTTCACAACAATACAAGCTACCTGCATCAGACGATGGCTCCTTCTATCCTGGCCCTGCAATAGGATCGTGTCAGCGAAGGGCTTGCCAGAATCGTTATGATCAAATCTATCACACTGTGTGCAGTAGGATAATAGGCAATAGGCAAATTTGGCTACCTTCAGGGACTAGCAATCTGGACAGCTACCCGCTCTTGAGATGGAGGACGTAGTACTTGGCGGATTTCTGCGTAGTCATCGTCGTCGCGGATCTTCTTGATTCTCAGCTACTTCCCCCGTCAGTGATCCTACGTGAAAACCCTGACGAATGAGGTCTTGAAGATATCGGCTACTACCAAGTCGAGGACTGGGCAAGTTTCTTCTCTCCTACTGCCTGTGATCATTATTTAGCATGCTAATCGCCTGTAACATAGAATCTTAGCTAGAATCTTCCATACTGTGCTTGGTCTATATGTGCTGGCTTGCGAATACCAACAGAAGAGGCTAATGCAGCTAAATGTACGGTCGTACGCGATTTCGTGACTGCCCCGCAGGGGTTTCTTGCCGTTAGATATCTATGTCAAGGAATGTGACCTCGAATATGCCTCAACCTAATGTATCCGGCGCCGCGGTACAAAAGTCTTTTAGATTATTCTCACCTTTTCTGGCGACCACGGTGCGATTTCCGACCACTAAAATCTACGGAACCAATGCCGCCCCAAGTTCGAGACCCCTAACCTACGAAAAAAGAAAGTATACCTGCGGGAATAACCCCGTTAATTATTACCCTATTACGCAGCTAGTGTTCAGCTACCGAACAAATAAGATTACCTACTCCACCTAGGTTTTCTAACGGTTCGGGCTTACCGGGAGGGTTAGAAGGTCCTCTAACTCGTTACCGGACTATCGCGGTGAATTTATACTAGCCGGAGTTACGACGATTAGAAACAGTTAGTATATATATAGCTACGGGGGCGCGCCACTTAATTAAAGGGTACTATTAAGGAATATAACCTCGAATATACCTCAACCTAATGTATCCGGCGCCGCGGTACAAAAGTCTTTTGGATTATTCTCACCTTTTCTATCTATCAAGAATGTGGCGCTAGCCTAGTTGAGACTTGTCTCTTCTTACGGATCCGACTTTGAAGGTTCGCAAACGCGCTAGCACTGGGATAAATATACTGTAATTTTCTACCACTTCTAGATCTACAACGATGCGTTCTACGGCCTTCAACCCGCACAAGAATGTATAGACTAAGTCTCAGACTATTACTTTGTTATATACGGCTTAGATTGAGAACTAGTGATTATCGAATTACATTGAGTTTCCGCGAGATCGGTACTTATGAAAAAGCCTCCACCAAAAATTAACCTCCTTTCCTTACCTTGGAATACCACGCCATATATCTTCTAAGTTGAGCGTCGAAATACACCTATCCCGCTCTAGGTAATGTTTTGGTATCTACAAGCTTGAACCTGGTACATGCTGCTCCTGGCCACTATTCTATGACCTTTCAGTAAGATCACTTTTAGACAAGCACGGAATCGAAGTACTACGTCGCTCTGGATTTCCTTGTCTAATACGCCAATCCTTTCAGCGAAGCTTTAATTGCTCTGCCAGCCGCTAAACATAGTCTATAGCAGCCCAGTACAGTCTACTCAGAGCGCTAACAGCTCACGTTGCCTCTCAACCCAAACCCAAAATTATTCAAAGTCTTTCGTATGTTCCTTTGGCTAGAATGACCCTTTTCCAGATCACTTCGTTTCACTTCAAAATTTCTACCTCTTATTGACGATGCCTCCAAATCCGGTCGTAGCAATTCAGATGAGCTGCTGGAATCGCACTTCGTACGAATCCTTCGATCACCCAGTGGTACGTCAAAATTCTTGGGCAAGCTACCATAATAGACAAGCGCTGTTTTCGGTTTACGCCATTCGGAACCAGATACAAGGACTCCCTTGACATGACAGAGGCATTCAACAGCATATCAACCCAGCTACGGATAGACGCACTGGCAAACAAAAATACTACCGCTCTACAGGGAGTCTCGGAATACCTTGATCGTTGTGTCTCATACACGTTTAGGTGTCGCCATCAATTCTGTCTGTTGCTATGTGAAAGTGAGACAAATAACTGGACGTCAGCGCAATTCCTCGAAGGCATCCTAGCCTCAGCTAACCATACTCTTAGAGGCCTGTATTTTGTTGATATTCTGAGCGGAGTAAGTGATAAGCTAAGATCACTGCTTTAACACATTACTTGTATTGACCTTTTGCACATCCATCGGTCCAACATTGTCTGTCCGCGAACAATGTTATCCCTTTCTCTTTGTTTTGCTCTATAGTTTCACTACTAGCGAAATTGTAAACAAAATTCAAAGCCGAGATCTCTTTTCTCTTTTCAGTGAAGACCCTAAACGATTTCAGATATGAACACCAAGCGGCGAGTCCAGCTATTCGAGAAAGCATTTCATCGAGGGCAAGAAAACACAGGGACGCCATACCACTGTAAGCAGAGGAATCTGGACGCCCTGGTTGTCTGAGTGAGCCGAAACGCGGGCGCTGTGTGAAGGCAGAGCCGGCAGCTCAAGAACTTCTCGACCACAATGGAATGACCAAGCTTCCTACTTCATGCGAGGCCGCAGCCATCGCTCGCCTTACCAACGCTATGCATTACGCATTTGACATGTCAGGAGGTCCTGACCTTGCCATTAAAGCCTTTTATGACTTGAATAGTGTGTTCTTTCGTGGGCCTCTTCGCCGTAAAATCGTTCTACGGCGGACCGACGACGACGGGTTCAAGAAGAGTGGCTTTACTAATGTCGTTCTGCTTACCCAAAATCTGGCAAAATGTGCGATACCCTCAAATGCTACTGTCATATTGCTAAAACCGGGCTGGCAACCTTTCAAGCAAATGTTCTGTACACTTTTACACGAGATGGTGGTGAGTAATGTTCTTGCTGACAGGAGATTCGGCTAACGATATGATGAGCGTGCTTGAGAAAAGATTCGAGTGAAACAAAAAGAGATCAACTTCGCGAGACCCCATAGCAGTCACTTTGGAACTAGGATACACGCCATCAATACATGATCGTAGCGCCTTTTCGGTCTATGTGCTGTAGGGCCAGACGAGATTTTTTGGTGCTTAGAATGCAAGGACTTGGAGAGTAGTCCACAGACTGGGCGCTGGCTCGATGAGAAAATTGCAACGGTAGCATCAAAGTGAGCATAGCGGTGATAGCCGGTTTTCCTCCTTGGTTTCCGGTCTCAAAGCAAGAGATGTTGTTCACGTCAGAATAAGCATTCCATAATGCTGGTCACGCTCTCGATCCAGATTACAAAGGCGTTTAATTACGCTGCTGGCCCTTACGTCCCGGCCGAAATCTTCTGAATAGTAAAGCTCGAGCTAATGTTATTTTGTATTAGGCATTAAGACATGTTGATTCAACTACTCAACACTTTTCGCAACCCTGTGCATCGTTTGTATGATCCTCATTCATGATGGCTTTGCGAACGCATTTTGGCCCTCTGTCTACTCAGTTGAATAGGGTGACAGCCACTATCTATTACTCCTCCACTTCCGCCAACATTCCACTCATTCGGTCCAAAGAAAGCCTGGCATGGACGTGGCAACGATCACCGATCGTCTGACAGAGCTTTGTGAAGAAGCATATCTTCCTGTCCTCGTAAGTTGGAGAGCGCCATATCACTGCGACAGAGGGCTATTGTCTATTGATGCCCACAGCACGGACGGCGTATTCTATGGTGCAATGGCTGACAAAAGATCCAGCACGCTCAAGAGCGTGTCCGGGTATAAGTGGAGGAAATGAGAATGTTGGATCCCCATGACGAGTATCTCGGCACGAAAATACACGCGATAGATTGGAGAGCGTGCGTAACCTTGAGCTATGCGCAATAGGGCCTTCTGACTGGTGCCTAAACTTCGATACAGCTGGCTGCGATATGTTAACGAGAAAAAATTTGCATGTTATCAAGGCAGCCACTATGGCCAGCGGCTGCTTGGGCTATTAATGTAGTTTTGGAATAGAAAGCCAGCAAAGGGGCACTAGCCAGGCCGCGGTGGGAGGATCTCACTCAGTGACTTTCTTGTACTACAAACTGATGGCAAGACAGTCTCAAAGAATGTCAAGTATTGGCATCCGCATCACGTTGCATAGCCCACGGGTCTTGTGTCGTAAAGGTCCATCGGTTGATTAGCTGGGAACTCTTTGATTGCTGGCACCACGTGGTGAGGTCAACCTTGCGTTGCCAAACTTTGCGCAATCATGTCATTGCTTGAGCTACCGAACAGCTTTGATTCTTCGTACTGAAAGAGACCTACCTGTCTTTCTAAGAAGTATCAACAAGGTTGTTACATCTGCGAAGGATTCTCCTGTCATCTCTAGGTCTGTGATACCTACTCACAACATTGTACCACCCGACATGGTCTCCTTACTCTATACTAAATCCCCGGGTCAAGCTGCTTTCATGACACTGTCGACTCTTCTCTAAAAACAAGGTCTGCTCTACGCAGTAAAGTATCTGAAGGCCCCATATCATGGATTAGCGGGAAGGTTTTGGATTTTGTTAGTGGGATGTGGAGGATAACAGGCACCACGGCCTCCAAGAGAAAACCATGCGGCAGTAGCAAATTGAACACTATTGATATCACGTCCGATACACTACCAATCTATCATATCGACTTCGCCTTGGCTACTCTCTTCCACATACGAAGGCAATCTATGCTGGCCAGCGTGATCAAAAATACGATGATTATCTTCATAATCAGTGACCGGGGAGATCTGTCACCCATTCCCTATGACCCCCATGATCAAGGATTTCACCAAGATAATGCTCGTTCTGCGCTTGCTGCTTCATTGTAGGCCTTGACAGACCAATAGTCACATATATTGATCTACAACGGGTTGGACCGATCCCAGAGTGTTGTGAGATGGTTCTGGCCGGGCCAAGTGACGAGGCTCGGTGAATCTGCCTCTTCGTGCAGTGACGCAACTCCAGGCAATCAAGGAACGAACCATGGGTATCACAAGGGTAAAGGCGCTAGTGCAAGATTGTCCTCGTGTGGTAAATTTCGTCCTACCACGGGCTCGCAATCGTACATCGTCCTTCGGAAATCTTCCAACTTCTCGATCCAAATATTGACATAGTCCGTTCATGTCATGAACTCGACTGGAGTCATCTCCGAGTTTGGTCAACGACTTCGGTCGAAGTAACATCCCCAGCAACCAACAAAAATTCCGAACGCATGGCCTGGGTATGGCCTCCCAACTCATATGGCAATGACTCCCTCATGAGAGCTCGCTGGACAAAGTTCCTCAAGGCAGATTCCAGAATACTCGCAGACCGAGACACTCCATACCCTATTTCGCAGGCAGAACTTGACAGCCTTCTTTCCTTCTCTACACGAAACCAAACCCCTCCCACCTGTATCACCCGAGCCTTTAAAGAGATCGTTGCATGGAATCACGATCACAGAGTGCCAGGAGAGGCAGAACGTGCAGCTATAAACCGCATTAAAGCTGCCGTTGATACGCCAACCGACGAATGGGGGCCGGACATAATCATCAAGATGTTTCTCGATATCGACCTTGTGTTTTTCAAGGGTTGGCTTCGAGGAAATGTCACTATCCAATGGTCGATGGAAACGTCTAATAACGGCCAAGAGCTTTGGGGCTTTACGTCGCCGTCTGGGAGACGTGGGCAATGTGGGATCTTTCTGAACGCCTTCACGATATTCCTCGCAGCAACGGGCGGATTCACTTCTGGTAAAGGCATGTGGGCGACGATGCTGCACGAGATGTGCCAGTAAGTCCATCGCGTTTGTGGATTACAAACACCACGCTGCATTTGAGCTAAAGAACGAAAGATGCTCGTACATTTGAATCATCGGCCAAGGCGACTCATCGCTTGTAGAGGACAGAGCACTGACTCCTAGGTCTTTTCATAGTGCTTACCTTTTTGTGCGAAGTGGGCAAGTTCGTTTCCCACCGTCGGACACTGGTGGACACGACGCGGATTTCAGAACTGTGATACATGCTGTGCATCGGAGGTCCTGGGCCAAATTTCAGTTGAGATGCATTATTAAGGAGGAACCATATCATCATAATCACTACATGAGTCACAAGGTATGTTCCACTTTCGATGATCGTTGTCTCCATCCATGTTCCCCTTACTGGTGGTATAATCTATCTGAGGAGCAATACATTTCCTATGAGCCACGCCACTCAAAAGTACCTCTAATTATAGTTATACTAATTTCAGAAGTGGGATGCAGAGGACAACAGAAGGCACGGTCTCAAGCAGCAACAATGGCCCGGATTTCAACAGCACAAATGCACTCACCATCAAACAAGATAAGATAACAGGCCAGAGCTGGGACTCTGAGGCTGGGATCATCGCTAAGTCTCTCGCCTCATGAGCTCATACATTAGAACAGATAACCCTTGATAAATTTTTTGATGAGCCACCTGTAGCGCTCATGACGTATTTGAGAGCTACCGTATCGTGCTACTTTTCATTCTCCTTAGCATGTCCATAGCTTCTGCTCCCGGGACTCGATGAATCCATTTATTCTTCCTTTGTACTCGGATCTATTTACTTATTTTGCCGCTGGATCAAGCGGGGCTTTCGTCGAACTTTCGGTGATTTCTTTGCTACAGAAGACTAGATAGGTCAGCAAGTCTTTGTGCTCTCGATTTGGTCATCCAATTGTGTTACCACTTACTTCGAGTGAGACACCAGATTTTATGTGCGACTTCTTCTACATCTCCCATTTGTTTTTCGTTAACGATTTGGTTAATTTCCAGTTGAAGGTTATTCAAAGGTGGACTGCGTACCATCCAAATCTTCATGCGAGCCACCTCTGGGATCTTGAGGAAAGCAGAAGGCATGCTCTACAACCCCAGACAGTGTATTCCAGGTTTGCAAGCAATCCTCGTCGATGGTGACTTATAGACATACCGAGCTATTAGAGCTCATAAGATATCTGTGGAAGTATCAGTGCCATACACTAAGCATAGTCTAGGTAACGTTGTTTCGGATATGGAAATGGAGCTCTTCTCATTGTCAGATGCTTCACCTCGTTATCGAACAATTTTCTTGAGTTAAGGAAACTAGACTTAGATGTCATAAGCGGCGATAAGAGCGTCCGAAACGGGCAGCATCGTATCGCTGTACTCTACAAGTCATCAAGGACCCACAAAAATTGATGCCTCTGAGATCTCAAATACTTCCTCCTAGCTGATCCATTCCTGGCACACGTTTAGTCCAGTGTTGCACATGAGATCAATGGCCGATTAATAAAGTGGCATCGCGGATCTGACTGCCTTATTGTGTCACGCTGTAGAGATTTAAATTCTGGGGCTGTTTAAAGATCTGGTCGACCACTACTTTATAGTATAGATTCATTGCCCATGTCGACAGTGGTAGCCCGAGGTCTAGTCGCTACCTAATGTCAAATGCGATTTCAGGTTGAGGATACATTTGCCGTTCGAAGCGAATCCGCAAGTGACAAAGCCAAAGCAATCAATAACAAGGATTGCGACTAGGAGTGGCTGGCTTGCTAGTAGAATGATTATGGAAACTTGTCAACCGCAAAATACTCGAGCTTTTGGAACACTGTACGCTCGTCAAGGCACGCCATATCTGTGTAGCCAAGCCACCCTAGATATACTCCAGCGACTCCCACTTATGAATGATCTCCAGGCGGTCTGTCTCGGTAACGCAGTTAGGGAGGCAATAGAGATCAACAGCGAAAAGAAGCCGTCGCCCGCAAAGAGGGCACCCATAGATCGACTCATGGTTGCTATTGCGCGACCCACGGTCGTATGGGAGGCGGATATCATCATCAGATGTTCAGCGACCTTGATACAGTATTCTTTCGATGGCTAAATGATAGGAAACGCTAGGGTCAGATGGGCTCCCACTGAAGATTTTACCTACCCGGAAAGTTCTCCAATACCTCCCTGGGGCCAGTGTTTTCCTGCAGGGCGTGGGTTGCGCATGATTCTGCTAAATGCGGATACGATTCTCAGCAAACACCTCGACTTTTATACAGTCACCCCTGGGAAACAAATGTGGTCAACTATGTTGCATGAGATGTGTTAGTAAGTGTTTGAAGCTCGATCACTCTGTGCCTGCTGTTGGCTGACTTGTATGTCTTCAAAGCGCTTATTTGATGGTCAGGACGAAAGAAGATCACCCCGCATCTGATGAATTCCATGGAAAGAAATTTAGGATCGCAATACACGCGGTGCATAGGCACTCGTGGAGGATATTTCAGTTGAGAGCTATTCAAGGCAAAAGGAATAAAGCGTATCACTTGAATCATTACATGAGCCATATATGGAACATGGAAGATAATAGAAGGCATGGTCTTGCCGGACTTGCTTCTTGACTATCCTAAGGGAAAGGATGCGCCCATGAAATATCGACCACGCATTGGAGTCAAGGGCCACGTTTGGGACCGAGGTGGACGAAGACCCAGGACCCCTGTTTGGGCTAGTAATAGGGGCGACTTAGGACCACTCTCCCCAAGAGAACACCCATCGTGTCAACTTCCTCGGAATCCAGCTTCTTTGGCTTCTAGAACAACTGTGCCTTTGCGACTGATAGGAATATTCTAGTGATCCACGCATGGTTAGCTTGCTTTCTGATAACAAGAACAGATGTGGGTGTCACAAGCAGTAACAGGCGGCCAGTGGTGTGCTGAATGTTATGTCCCTGATCTTGTAGTACAAATTGCTTGTAGTACCTTGAGCCATCGTAGGAAGCAAGTAATATCATGGAAAGCCTAACCGCCTCACTGTACTGTATCTAGACACAGCTAATATGACGGCCGGTTCCAAGAGCTTCTCTGCGATCATACTACCATCCAATTATCTCGTTTGCGAGATTGATCACTGAATCTCCGATTTTTCGCAAAGAGGCCCTCGATCCATCGCCTATTGTCAAACAAAGCCCTAAGCAGGAGACTGGTGCCCTCATGGAAGCAGCGCCATCGAGTAGTCATCAGTAAGGCACTATCTTCCAGGAGCCCGCGGCTGAAGAAAAGAGCGTTGGGGCAAAAAGAAATGAACCGATACCGTGTCTCCGAAGACATCAAAAGACGCCGCCAAGAAGGTATGGCCATGGCTCTCAGACTGGTACATGTGAACCGAGGCACCCTTTATCCTTGCACTCAAGCCACGCTCGAGAAGACACAACGGCATTGTCGCAAGAACAGGACGCGGTTTGTGGATAATGCGGAATTGGTTTCGGAAGCAATTGCGATTAACCAAAAACCTTCACGAGCACGACAAGCTGCAAGTCGTCGAATCTTGAATGCCATAACCCAACCAACGGAAGAATGGCAAGGGGATCTTATCATCAAGATGTTTGCAGATCTTGATGTAGTGTTCTTTGATGGGTGTCTCCTTGGAAATGTCTGTGTCAAATGGGTACCGAGCAAATATTCAGGGGGCCACAGCTGTTGGGGGGTGACAACGCCTGAACGTGCCAATAACCGGCAGTGCACGATTGAGCTTAGTGCCGAAATGATCTTTCTACGACCCACATGCACCACGCCTGGAAAACAGATCTGGGCGACGATTCTGCATGAGATGTGTCAGTAAGTGGTTTCAGGGTCATCTTCATTCGTGACCAAATCTGCAATGGAGTTCTATCGATTTCCCAAGTAAGTGTGTAGGCTTTTCATGGAATAAGCTGACCGAACTATCTTCCTAGCGCTTACCTGGTGGTTCGAACGAATGGAAATATAGGTGCTGGAGACGGCCATGGCAAAGACTTTCGAACGATAATACATGCTGTACACAGGCATTCATGGGCTGTATTCCAGCTGCGAGTCATTGCAAAAGGGTATCCATACCACCTCAATCATTTCGTGAGTCACGTCTGGGACGCCGCTGATAACAAGAGACATGGCCTTGATTTTTGAAACCATACGGTGGTGCAAAACACTCAGGATCCGGAAATTTCTCTAACATCCACATACGTCCCTCTCAGGGTTAGGCCCTCAAATGCCGTCGAACCAAGAGAATGGAAACGTACCGCTGCTTCAAGTCCGCTAAAATATCTCTCATCAAATGGATCCGCCACTGACCTACTGGAATGAGTTCCTGCTTTACATAGCAGCATGCAGGAGCCGGAAATCTAGATGTCTCTAGCCTCTGTACTCTACCTGGGTATTCGAGAGGACTGGCGTGCCTTGATGCAACTACAAGCAGCATTTTCCTCAATCTTGGACAGTCAGCCCGTTTGAGATATATCTCTCACCGTTCAAGGTTTTGGACACTGGTGGAATAATACTTCCGAGTCACTGAGTGAAAGGCCTCTTGTGGACGGTCAAATGCTTGTCGAGATTTTAAGAGAGGCAGGGGGCGAATGTTTGTCTATCATAAGTCTAGCCTCAGGTCTAGCTATTGAAGCCTATCAAGCAGAAGGTGCAAGTTTTCTATCATTCTCTTCGTGAAGCCAGTCATCCAGTCGTACTTGGTCATGCTCGAGGAGCGCTGGGGGATTGCCTCTCACATCGTCTCAATCTCCGCGAGGCACTTGTCGAACTCGTTCCAGTTGTACATGCAATTCTTCACCCCCAAGTCCATCAAGGTCTGGTACATTTCCTTCTGCTTCTCACTCCCACCGTAGCTTCCCACGTATCCAATGACTGGGATTCCCGCGCGCACTGCACTCAGTGTCCCGCTCTTGCTATCCTCCACAGCCACACACTCTTCAGGCTTCTTACCAATGACCTTGCATGCATGGAGGTAGATAGCTGGATCAGGCTTGGTAGTGGGGGGATCCAGAGATGTAGCAGCGCTGAAGATATGGTCTGGCGGGAAGAACTTCGCCTGCTCGACCTTTTCGATGCTCGCCTGCACACGCCTCAGAGCACTTGAGCTGACGACGGCCATGCCGTACTTCTTGCTCTTGTCCAGCTTCACAAGCTCCTCGGTACATCCCACGCAAGGCTTTGCGTCACGCTCGAGTTTGGCAATGACCTTGTCCTCCTCCATTGACACGTATTTCTCCATCTCGGGCTTGGGGATCTCGAAGTTGAACTTCTTCTGCAGAGAGGCGACCATGCCGCGGAAGTTCTGGCCGACGAAGTCGGCCAGAAGCTCGGGGCCGGTGTAGCGCTGGTCGATGATGAATTTGGCGAGGATCTCATTGGAGAGGTCGGCGCAGGCTTCGAAGGCGAGCTCCTCGGAGAGGACGAGGGTGTTATCACAGTCGAAGAGGAGTTGGGTGATCTATGGTAGGTACAGGGTCAGTGAGGGCATTCTAAAAGTAGTCATAGGTCAAGTTGAGTCACCTTGGGCATGATGGCGGTATTGAGTCTATGAATATAAGTTGGATAGCTGTCTCGAGCATTGCATTAGCTACTGAGGGGCAACGTGGGGTGGGGCGTATACGTATTGAATGGAATGCGAGAAACGTAAGGGGCACTGCTGTAAATCCAATTGATCTATAGAAATCCGCTGAAGCCTTTGAAAAGAACAAAGAAAGAAGAGAAGAGAAATTGATTTTTTTTCGAGTCGGTGAAGCTGCCCGTGGGGAAATCGTTTGTGCTCAATTGGTTGGGCCTCCGGCCTGGCAGGGCGGGAGATCTTCGGCGCCTGTTCGTTGGCCAATCAGGTAAAGGACGGGATGCTTCTAGAAAAACCAATTATGCTTGTGATCATTAATAAACGGTCGTGTCAATGAAGCCAGAGAGGTAACATAGCAAAAGCGAGGCGACCGTTCTATTAACGTTGGATGCATTAAGCCTAAGTTGCACTGTGGGGTTGGATAAATCTGATTACAGCGCTCCTCCTCCAGATACCGATATCGTTTCATTCGTCTTTGAAGTAATGCGCCCATGCTGCCGTAAAATTTCCCCTTATGCAGTGGCACGGGCGCGTTCCTGGATACATCCTCCAATTGATTTATTACCAAAGAGCCGGTGACCATCTCCATGCTGAAATTCGGCATCATCTGCAGAGCTTTTGTTCTCGTCCATGCTGGCCATTCATTAGCTATAAATTTGATAGTGACACCTTGATTGACCTACATACGAAGAGCATCATTAAGATTAGACGGAGGGGATCATAAGACCCTACGAAAGTACGCTAATGCGTAAACGTACAGTAGAAGGGTTCACCCCCCAACCGCGCTCACCCCCCAACCGTTCTTCCCTTAGGGCTGACACCTAGAAGCCGCCTAAAGAGCTCCCTAGAGCTGACCACTTAGGCGACAGATACAATCCCCGGAACTTCCCGAGTTATTGCCCAGAGGACGAATTTCTAGGGTGTTCCTTAGGGGCCGAAGGGTGTTCCAGGCTTCAGCCCTACGGGAAGCACGGTTGGGGGGTGAACCCTTCTATGTATAATTTAGAGCCTTCAACTGTCAACAGAATCACTCAGCGCTAACTTCACGGTTGACCAATCAATTTCTTCCATCTCGAAATCCGCTGTTGCTGGCGCTTCACCACTAAATATGCAGTCTCCATCTGCAAGAGACATCTACTGATTTCCATAGAACAAGACCATGCCATGAGGCCAGGTACGGTCCTGCGCCGGATGCCATCCCTCGTAGCGACCAATGTCTCCGCCGTCTTTCGCCGCCTGCGTACGCGGCCCGGAGCTTTCGCCTTCATAGGATTTCTCTTCATCTACGTCGCACTGATTCGCTACTGCAGCTATGCCTACTATCGAGACCCCACCTCAGCGTTCTTCGACCCTGTTCGGGGATATGAGCGACTCTACAGTCTTGACCGCCAGGACGACGCGGAGTCTTTCATACACAATGCCAACGTATCTACCTTCCCACAGATCACGCCGAAGGAAGTCAAGATGTGTATTGGCATCGCTACGATTGCGCGAGAAGAGGAACAATACGTCAGAACCACCATAGGCTCACTCCTCGACGGCCTAAGCCCTAATGAACGCGAAGAAATCTTCTTGGTCGTCCTCATCGCCCATACCGCCGCAGCTGTCCATCCAATTTACGGCGAACAATGGCTTACGAACGTGGTGGACAAGGTACTTCTCTACGATGTCGGCCAGCAAAAGATGAATGATCTGATTGAATGGGAGAAACTGAAGGATTACCGGAAGAAGGCCATCTTCGATTACACATATGTACTACAGAGGTGTCTAGATACTGGGGCACAGTGGATTGCTATGGTTGAGGATGATACGCTGGCTGTGGACGGGTGGTACTCCCGTGCTATTGACGCGCTGGAGACGGCGGATGAGCAGCATCCCCCAACCAAAGATGATGACTGGCTGTATATGCGGATGTTCTACACCGAAGAATTCCTGGGTTGGAATAGTGAAGAGTGGCCACGGTATCTTATCGGTTCGGTCGCAGTAGCTGGGATGGCTACGATGGTACTGCTCCTCATCAGACAGTTTTTGTTCGAGAAGACTATCACCAACACCGTCATTTTCGTCGTCGGCCTCGTCTGCTGTCCAGCGTGCATCATCCTCTATTTCCTTGCCGGACGCATGTCAATGCAGCCTTTCCTACCAGGGGTTTACCAGATGCCAAGATTTGGATGCTGTGCTCAAGGCATGATTTTCTCTCACCAGATGGCGCCAAGAGTGATCGCACGGCTCGCTCAAAGGAGAGAAGGGTTTGTAGATGAGCTAATTGAAGCATGGGCGAATGAAGCGAATCTCGTGAGATGGGTGATAGTCCCAACTCTGTTGCAGCATATTGGGGCACACAGCTCGAAAGGAGATGATTTCGGTCGCAAGGCGAAATATGATAGGAGCGTCGCGGAGAAGATTTGGAATTTCGGCTTCGAGCTTTACGACGATAAATTTACATGAGGCAGCTTTTGACGGATAAAACCAACAAAGCATTTGCAGTACTCAAACATCCATTCGTGCTGAAGGTTCAAACAGAGTCTGTGGTGACCGTGAGGTGAGTGGTTTTAGCTTCTCAGAACGGCATCAGCTGCATACCTGATCCAATTGCAGCAGAAGGAGAGATCGTGGCAGAGAAGACTCGCTTCAAGGGTCCAAAGGCGGATACACTGTTGAATTGATCGGTTCGTGCTGAGAAATCAAACACAGCTTGTGGCTATGAAGCGAGCGGTTTCCGCTTTTCAAAACGGCACCAGCTCCATACACAATCCTTTTACAGATGAGATTGGATGATTATGGAAGAGAGATCCTGCTTCACGAGTTCGAATTATGATCAATAAATGAGGCTAGCTGTTTACAAACCAGGGTCGAAGGATGATTGGCGATTCATCAACGGAGCCGCCGGCCCCCATGCTGCGAATAGCGAGGCCCTTCTTCTCAACTTTCTTCGAACATATATAAGACACGTTCCATTATACTTTCGAGCTATCTTTTCATTGCGCCCGAAGAAGATTCAGAACTGATCTATTAATCTCTGCGACTGTCACGTGATACCCTGATTACCGTTCTATCTTGCGCCAATACCACCTTGATTAAGACTTTGATTTGTATAATATGATAGAGAAGAGAGCCCCGGCTCTAGGCTTCAGAAGGAACGCTCGAGTACTGCGCCTGTCAGTCGAATTCTTCTTGCGTGCAGTGGGCCTCGAATTGATCTGCGTACACCTAAGGATAGATTTTCACAAGACTCGATGCGAGAGCAAGAATTTCATTATCCACTCCTCGCAACGGCTTACTTTGAGCCAATGCGGTGTCGACATTCTTCCTATAGCGGTCTCGTTTGCTCTCCTCGGCCTAAATTGGGGCACTATTGGTATCGGTTCAAGCTCGCTGGGCTAGGGACATAGGGCTCTGCCAGCCTCGCTCTCATCCAAGTTGCCGCCAAGATCCAGGAGTTACCCATCCAGGCGAGCCTTGTACTTTTATTCCATGTCATTAGAAGAGAATTGATGTTCGGAGACTGTGTTCTTCTTCGGTTATTGGGATCTGTTTTTACCTTTAAAGAATCCAACTACCTTTGGTCTCTTGACTTCTGCTGCTCTTGGCGTTACAAAGCACCTAGGCGAAGGAAGGCTTATCTCTTCGGCGGTATCGCACTAGCCGGCGCTTTAGCCGGCACTGCTGGCCCGTCGTCAGCTATTTCAATGCTCCCACGATTACATTAATGGCACGCTGGCGGCTCTTCCTTCTACTTGAATGGCACTGCCGACGACATTTGGCCGACACACTTGACATTCGATCCGAACAACGAAGAGACGTTTTGCACCTCCTTCGATGCTACAATGTATGGTGTATATCCTAGTGGCGGCTTCAACGCTTTGTGGAGTCACTACCACCAAGTAAATGTCACGAGCTCCCTGAACTACGTAACAATCCACCTTACGTCTTTCCTTTATCTGGGACCACATACTACTTCAACATCGCTGGCCCCGGACTTCAAGTTCCCTTGCAAACAGCCCTTGGAAACGGCCACAATGATAGCTGCGCACAGCCTATGTACATGGTCCAATCGCATGCTGCAAGTGTCATATTCCAGCAATAGCTCACCGCTGACTGGTGAAACGTTCAAAAAGAATTTTCGAGCGGCGCTAGTGATCTTGCACGCTATCACTATTTCAGTGATTTTGATTCAGGGAGTGACCCTAAGTCCCGTCCGTGACAGTATAAGGCTCTCGAGCACAGAACATCTCGGCCAATGCTACAGTGCTAGACTCTTCAGCGCATCCATTTCCAGGCATGCCGACTAGCAGTGTCGCTGTGCCAGGCCTGAACTCTACACCTTCATATCACAGTCAATCTTCGTGCTTTGAAATAGAGCCTACTGACTGGCCAGGGATCACCACGGCAGCCTACTTCCAGATGCCATGGACGCTTCAAAACGACTCAAGGATCGTCGTGACTTGCTCTATCCAAGCCCGTTGGTCGAAGTCCGATGTTCATCAGGACCTCACGTCGGATTATGCGTTCTATGCTAAGGATCCAACTGAACTTACCAACCCATCATTTGATGCCATTACAGTCGACAGTTTGTGGCTCAATGCTGTGACTGCTTTGACTCCAATTTAAGGCCCAGGATACGTCGACTGGGTTCCTTTCACAGTGGAGCATCATCATGAGCCCCAGCAAGATCCAAGTGTCAGCTTGGAGGCATTATCGTCCATTGAGGACCACTTCGATCCAATTTTGAAGAGTGGCCCTGCGAAGGAGGGACTTGGGATGGCGTTGACATTGTGCTGGATTGCTGTTTTGTTACTTGAATGTGATATCTTGAAATTATGAACTTTCTATGGGCAGAATGTGATGGGCAGATAAACTCTTATACGCGTTCGGATTAAGAACTTCTATTGAGCTATGATGTGGCGACGGCGCTGCTCGTGCGGTCCCAAAATTTCAATCTATTCATCAGATGGCATCATTGAGAGGTACGACCGACCGAGCGATCTCATGTTCTGTGGGTGTTTGCCGCTGCTAGTGCTGAATTTGACACAAATGGTCCGCCTCAAAGCATCCGTTTCCTCCCTTCTCTAACGTTCGAGAGAATACTCTTCCGATTTTCGCCTGCCTGGGCATTCTATAACAGTACAGCACCTACTGTGTGTTGACAAATCTGCCAGATCACGAATATTTACAGAGCGTCGAGATCAGATACTAAACCACATATCTCGATAGCATAGAGGCAAAACACGGCCAATGTCCATTTTGTTTGACTCTGTGTTGAAGAGTCAAATACTGCAATCCCGATGTTGGTTCCATCTATGATCTTGCGACTGTGCTTCGGCGGTGGTAAAATGCTTTTAGCAGAGCTAAGGGATTGTGCTAGCTCGACCACCAAGAACGAATGACGCCTGTCACCCGACATTTGAAAAATTGAATTGCGTTCATTTTCGAAATAGGTCAATATTGAGATCTAAGAGAAAAAAATGCGAGTCCCGGAAGCCACAATTCCCTCACATCCCCCAAACCAACCCCTTCACCCTTTCTTCGAATCGAATACCGCAAACTATAATCTCTTGAAGATCTTGATCAACTGCTCCAGGCTCTGCACCTCCTCGTAAGTGCATGACCTCGCAATCCTTGGCATGGTATTGGCTTGAAACGACTTAAGTTTTGCTGTCGGGTTGTGTTGGCTGTGCTTGCTTCGTGGGCTCTATTGAAGTAGAGTGTGTAGACATCTGGGGAGGTGCCTGGGTGTTGGGAGCGGAGGGAATGGTTATCCTTAACGCTGGTGTACTTTTTCCTGCAGCTGGCTGTCGCTGTGATGGCGGTTTGGTGGAGGGTAGTAGCGATAGGGATGTTTTTGCTGTTTCCTCTGACGGAGGGCCTTGCAGGGAGGGTTTTTGGGATGGAGTTGGCATTGGTGCTGGGGTTCTTTTTTAAATCGAGAAAGTCTTCAAGATAATCTTACTTTTTTCAAAGTGTGTTTCAGGATGGTTCACGGCTTGGCTTCGATGCGTCTGCTTCAAGATGTTTTTACAGTTGTCGTGTGCAGAACTCTTTATGAGAGAATAGAGTGAAGGGTATCCGCAACAGAGCCAGGCATTTCGGGTACCTAGTTCATGATATCGTGACGATAACGAACATAGGTTACCTGATATCCCATATTTGCTACGAGAACAGATGCCAGCTTAGAGATCTTGACGAGAAGAAGAGGTAGAGTTGCCTTGATTTGTAACGCTATCCTTTGATCACGCGGACGTCCTAGCTACCCTCGGAGCAAGCTCCGCACCCAAATTGCCTGGCAACGGAGATCAAACCAATCGACCTCCGACGACAATTGCTCGCCTACATGATTGCACACGGGCTGCACCGTCCATCCCCGCTGCCCTCTCTCCGTTTTTGTCGACTCCTTTCAGCCTCTTTTGCCCTCAACTTCTCAGTCCTCTCCGCATCTCTCTGTTGCTGCTGTATTGACGGAATGTTGCTGTAACTTCTCTCTACTTCCGGTTTACTCCCAGAACCTTGCGTCTCCTCTTCAACTTTTGGTGTCTGCAAAGTCTCCACCTGATGCGACGCCTTCGTTGCTGGCTTCCCTCGCGGCTTGGACTTAGACCTTGATTTTGATTTTGATTTTGATTTCTTATTTTCCGGTTGAGATCGTGAGAAAGGCTTCCATGGTCGTGTATCTGGCCGCGGTTGTCCTGGTTTGAGTTCGGGCATTAAGGAGCCGGATCCGTGGCGTTGTCGCCCTGGTGTGGACGTGTTTTCTGATGTGTTGTTCTGTATCGCTGATGCCGTACCAGATAGTGACAGGTTGCTTCTAGAAGAGTCCTGCCGATTTTCGTTACACAGAGTCCACCGCTTTGTGCCACTGTCGAAGACCCCTGACGTGGATGTAGCAAGAATACGGCAGCTTTCTCTTATGTGAATTCAGGCATACTCTCGGATGGTATTTTCGGGTGGCTTTACCGTGGATGTTGGCATTTTTTGTGTTGAGGCGGGTTTGCTCAATCCCCATGTTCACGCTGCGAGTGAGGAATACCGGAGCCTGTTACGTTTCACATGGACCCTGCGTCGTTTATCAGGTCAGTTGCCATACTTCAAGCAATGATAACAGTGCAAGAAAGCCGTGAGAGGCGATGTTTGGTAGTATACTGGAAAATTGGTTCTCCAACTATGGACACTGCGACCAGTGATGCAATATTGAAGTCCGACATCTATTTACGGCACCAGACATTCTCGATGCTTCTCAGCTGTTCTCTTAGCCTTGGTGCGCGTTCCGATTACCGTTTCCTTGCCATGTTTTCTCATTTGATCTTGGTTTCTCCTACCCAGGCAGATTCTCATATTCTTCTGGCGAAACATCCTGTTCCTCATGTTCAGGGCAGACACACTGTTCCAGCCAATGCGGGTCGTCAGGCGTCTCGGCCATGCCAAGGTATCTTGCAGACTCAACGACAATTTGCTTCTCGAGCCTCAGGGCCACAGGATGGTCCTTGTACCGATAGACCTTGGAGGTGAAATAGCAGTGGCTGCACTTTGTTGTGTCGTCTGAACTCCTCTGATCTGCCCGGTACTGCTCAATTGGATGGTCGTACCGGTCTCCAGGATGGAGGACCCCGCGTATGGCGTTGACGAACCACGGGTTACTCAATTGGGTGTGCGGGCACAACCAGACTTTTGATTTTTCTAGAGAGGCTTATATGCCCTTCTTCGTGTCGTCTCCAATCGTCATTTGGCAAGAGCAGTGTAGGACAAATCCAGGCCCTGCGATCTCATGGAATCGCTCGAATGAGAGCGTTTGGTATGGGCATCTTCGCACACGACTTTCATGGGTAGTCGAGGGCGTTCGATCGCTTTCGTTGCTCGGTAGAGCTGACTCGAGACTATAAGTTGGTGGCGGGGCTCTAGCGTTCTCCGCCCCTGGACCAACGTCTGCAAGCACGGTAGCTGACGATGTCTGCGCTTGCCGAGAATCCCAAGCCTTGCTTTTCGATACCGCGGTAAATCTTGTAGGAAAGGTGTTCAATAATGCAAGGTGTGAGCAAGCGAAGGTGGGAGCGGGAAGGGAAAACTTCGCCTTTTCGCGGCTGGCGCTTGGCAAACCTCCCAAAAGCCTCAGCATTTGGCAAAACCACTTCATCAGAGCCAACTTACTCAAGCCGCTCCAGATGATGAACACGACACTTCTGGATGTGTTGTGGTCTGGCCGGGAGGTGGGCTAGCATAGTCTGTTCCAGAAGCTGTCAAACCAAGTATGTGACACCGAAGTCTCATTTTATTCCTCATCCGTGGACTTCATAGCTTGCTAATCTCCTGTAGCCCACCACTCATGAACGGGCCCTGGTCCTGTTGGTCCATACCATAAAGAACCAATTCTCTGCCTCCTCGCGTGCCCCACCAGCTGACACACAGAGCAGCACGGTCGACATCCATTTCTCCTTTGCTCAAGACGTCCCAGAATCTCTGCCGGCATCTTTGCACCTGATTTGGCTCTTGCACAGCGTTCAGTGATTCTGCAGTTAATGGTAGCCAATCCCCCAGCTGATCAATGGGCAGGAATGGTAGAGCATCAATAAGTGTCAGTACCAGCACCGACTGCTCAGAAAGTAGGGGCTGCTCGAGACCTCCGCTATTACCATGTGACTCCGCGAGACCCTGAGGATCGGTAGGCTGTTGTATAAGCCGTGGCGAAGCTGTTTCCAACCGGAATCTGATGAGCTCAAGAAGGGTAGACGGCAGCAGCGGCTGGCTCTCGGATATAAGAGCTGGCGGCGATGTTATACGAATGAGCGTCTTGACAGCTATACGGAATTGCCGAGCGGAGAGATTCTGCGGGAAGACCTTGAAGAGGGCATCAACGTATGGGTGTATATGCCGAGTCAGAAGATCCGCGTTCTGCAAAGCCGAGAAAACAGCAAGCATCACACTGTGGGCGGCTTCGAAGATTTCAAGGAGCCTTGGGTCGCTACCCAGGCCGAGGTAAGATTTTGCCGCACCGATGAGTAGCAGCTCATTTGACTCAGGGGTGAGTACGATGGCAAAGTGCTCGCCAGTATTCAGAAAGTAGAGATCGTGACAACGGTCCAGGGGATGCTGTGGTATGCTGCCTGCTGACGTTGGCCGGATACCCTGAAGAAAAGCCTCGGTCTGTACAGGGTATTGGGAGAGGATGTCGATAGCCGTCAGGTAGACAAACGTATACTGTGAGAAGGCGTTGGCGCCGAGGCGCGAAGAGATGAAGTACAGATTCCGCAAAATTTGGAGCGTCTGGATGGCCATAAAAGGCGCTCCATCCGTTGGCATACTGGCATCCCCCAGTACCCGCCCAAGGAGAGACCTCAAAATTATGACTATGGCAAACATGCTCGACTTCAGAACTCGCCAAAGAAGCGGTAGGGTAGTCCTGAGAGTCTCATCGCTCAAGAAGGTAGCTTCCTCCGTAACATCGATTTCAGACAGCTTATTCTGCTGCCATTGGACGCACAGGGTTCGAGTAAAAGCCAGAAGATCCTTGACCATTGTAAAGAGTAGTTCAACATTTTCCACTTGTTCCACCGAGAATGCGATCAGACGTGACAAAGATCCAAGGGACGAAGTCAAAGGTCCAGTAGCCATGCGTTGGCACTGTACATATGTAGATGATTTGGGAGACCAGTCAAACTTGTTTCCAGCGCTCTGTACTACATCCGCGTCGATGGTACTGAGAAAGTAGCCAGAGTGGAGACCTTCCTTGGCAAAGAAAGGAGTGTGGTAGGAGATAGGAAGAAGTAGGTCGTGACTGAGGGTCATCTTCTCCCCACCGCTGAGCAGGTCAAAGACATGGCTTACCATCATAGCGATACTGTTGGCCGCAAACTCCGTACTGGCTTCGCCCTCTTGTAGAGCCAGATTGACCGCTTTCACCGTAGCGCTCTCCAATGTCTTCCGTAGGGAGTTTGAAATGATTTGCTGCCCGCGTCCTTCGAAGCCAATCAACAGCCCAGCCAGAACGCATAGATGCCGCCATCTCGGTGACCTATCGTCTGCGCCCTTGACGACTGCTATAGCCCATTCTTCCTTGCCTAAACCACCACGTGTCGCAAGGGATGTGGAAGATACCGGTATGTCCTCTTGCTTGACCAGATAGATAGCTGCAGAATTGAAGACGCTGAGGATGCGTATCGTGGTTCGTAAGCCATCTGGTTGCTGCCATATTGAGGGGGCGGAGAGCAGCTGGCTCGTGAGGAGCGTGACGTTCAGCGGGTTGGAGAGGAGGGTAAGCAGGGTGGTCGCGGAACCGAGAAGTCTGAAAGCGTCAGCTATGTGGTCTTTGGGGGGCCTTGGTCGTGGACTACCTGGAGACATCTTGCTGGTCTGAGCCGCTTTGCAGAGCACGCAGCAGCGTTCCTAGCGATCGATCCATAGACATTACTAGAATCGCTTCACGGTCCTTGGGACTTCACCATAGAGATCTGATTCACATCTCACTGGCAGGGTTCTATGAGTGCGTTGATGAGTTGGGGGGTTTTCCGAAGTCGCAGATGGGACAACGCCGTGTGTAGCCGAGGCTGAACGATCGGTTCACGGCTACTCTACGAGTCCTGCATAGAACTTCAGGCAGCTTTCAAGTGCTTACAGATTACTCATCAAGGGTCTATAAATCGCTGAAGAGTCGCCTCTCCGGTTCTGGCAGTCATTGTGCGATACTTTCTCGAAAAGCTGCCTCTTGCCGCGCATTGCTAAAACGGCATTATTCAGACATGGACCAGCCAGGCCCCCTAAACCTCACCCACCTCCTCACCAAATTCTCCGATCATTGGTCTCAACGCACAATAGGCACCCTGAATGACTACGAGATCAAGCTAGCCAAGCTCCTCGGCGAATTCGTCTGGCACTCTCACGCAGACACGGACGAGCTATTTCTCGTCCTCTCCGGCACACTGAACATCCAGCTGCGAGATCGCGATGTGATATTGAGGCCTGGGGAGGTGTTTGTCGTGCCTAAGGGCGTGGAGCACTGTCCGAAGGCTGATGAGGAGGTGGGCGTGATGTTGTTGGAGCCGAAGGGGGTGGTGAACACAGGGGGTTGCGAGAAGGGTGATTTGATAATTACGCCGAGGCCGATGAAGTAGAGGGGCGTATGCAAGTAAAGATAATACACCCTTTCAGCGCCCATATGAATAAGGCGTTGTTAAGGTATCCATCGTTCCACGCGGAGGAATGGCCCTGGCTTCTCCCCCTATCGGGTGAGCGCCGCTTTAAACTGGCGCTGGAGGAGAGCGGAGGATGACTAAGCAAAATTTGCTTTTCAAGCCCCACGTAGTTTCTAGATATCATCAGACAAGCAAGATAATTGTAATTCTTATAAGAAAATGACGATGCTTGCTCCCTAGGAGATTCATTCAGTATGTTTACGAAAAACCCCCTACCGACCTTAAAGTAGGTGATATATCACTAGGGTCGGCGCGCTCGCGAAAGCGGCAGGGCCCGGGCGAGCCTCGGGGCAGCGTAAAACATGACTTCAAAGCAATCCAACCTCCATCCTTCCCAATTGCAAAACAATTCCAGTGCTCCCGTAGGCTTCATCATGGAACCCCCTTGAGCATCGTAACTACAGTTGCTGCCACAATGGCCTCCTCGAACACCACCAACCCCGCTCCCCCAGACTACTCCACCCCAGCCTTTCCCTCCCTCTACTGGCTCATCGGCCCGCCCGATGTCGTCCAGCCCGCCTACCTCTATCACAAACATGATATATGGCGCTTCACGCTCTTCTGGACGATCCTTGTCTACGAAGCCGCTCATCTAGCTGTAGGGTTTTATGCTGTGGCTATAGTGTGGTGGGGAGGCAGGGAGGGGCTGAAGCAAGCGAAAGAGAAGAGCGAGAAGGGAGATGGCGGGGCTAAGGTGAAGAAGCTGCGGGTGCTGTGGATGGTCCCGATATTGTATGCATTTGTGGCAGGGGTGGAGGCGGTATTGGCGGGGAGTGTGGTTGGTTTGATGTGAGTGTCTTTGTCGTCTGCACTTTGAGAGGAGGGGAGGAATGCTATAGATGCTGATGCGATGATAGTTTGGGAGCAGTCTACAACTCGGGGGGCTTCAAGATGTCCACGTGGATCCCATTTGTGTGGGCGATCGTTAGTGTGCTTGTTCTGATTCTGTCCTCTTTTTCGATTCAAGGGGGACTGTGAGTATCGATCAGGCTTGGGGTGCTAGACAGTATCAACTTGATGGCCCGGATTGCTCAAGAATATGAGAATTTCATCTAGCTCATGTCGAAGCTGTACAAGCTAGAGGGTAACTCTGAGCGAAGGTTGATCATTGCTCGAGTGGTGGGCAACCTTTCCTCCTCCCTTCTTGTTGCCGTATGCTCATCACCCGTAGTAAGATCTCATCTTGGCCTTGCAACCTGGTTGGACAATCGAATAACCCCCTGGGCATCATTCTGACTCCAACGTCAGACATGAAGATTGAGCTGATCTCCACTCCTCTCCATCTATCTTGTCTTCCACCTTCAACCCGCAGGAGTGACTCCAGTCGCTGGAAACCGAGAAAAGCAGGCTTTGCTGCGTGCAATTCCGAGTTAGCAGTCAGTCCTCATTCATGGTCGTCCTTTTTTTGGCCGCTCGACTTTGTCTCGATCGGAGCTGTAGTCTGGGTTGCCTTGATATTGACAGGAAGATATCCTGCTGTGGCTGCGTCGGCGAGCCATGGTACCTCGACCTCTGGGACATGCTGTCTGATCAATTCTATCAGGGAAGCTGTATTTGGTGCACCATCCACAAGGCCGATTAGTCCCACACGTGGGATCGAAAGAGCTGCCCCTAGACGTTCCTCGGCTCCTTTGGGTAGCATTACCAAGCGAGTAGCTGGAAGGGCGGGCGAAGCTAATGATGCAGTCTTTATGAGCAGAGGAAGGTGCGAATGCAGAATGGGTGGCTGATCGGAACGAGAAACGAAGACCACGGTCAGGGGTTTTAGATTAACACAATTCGAGGTTGTTTCATGACCAGAAAGTTTGTCTGGTGCGGAACGCCGAGACAAATTTTCCAGGTATCTTGTCGTCGTGTTGAAACCAACAGTGAGATGGTTTTGTAAATCTGCCAACGGGGAATGTAAACGATCGGACCGTTCATTCCCGAGGCTATCTGATTCTTCGACAGTGGTGGCTTGATCCTTCGCTTTCTTACGCTTTCTCTTGCCTTTGGACGGGAAGACATGCTGCGACTTATGTTCTCCAACGGGAGCCAACAATCTACACAAGGACGACATCAGCGCTTTGGCTTCAGAGACATGAAAAGGCATGCTTGAGATACAGAGACTATAGAATTACGTACTTGAGCAACAGCTCCAGCGTCTTTTCCTGCTTATCAGCTGGCAACACAGGCCTAGAATTCCCATCAGTGTCTTCTTTGAAAGCATTTCATAGATTGAGCGTGCCATTCCACTTCGGTATAAGGAGAATCTAAGCTGTAGACTGTTTGAGGCCTTCTCAACGCTGGCGTCGACGCACCTTTGCTCATGGCTGAACTTCACGCACAACGAACAGATAACATGAGCTGCTAGCCACGACCCACTACGCACCGAGTCAATGAAAAGAATGTCATGAATTCATGAAGAATCGGTCTGAGCAACGATTGGATAGACGAGACGCGCCGACGCGGTTTCAATTCCGCTCGAGTCCTTTGTTACGAGGAAAATGACGTCATGCTTGCGTATTCCATTTGAGACACGTTTATGCTGATGCGCCCGAGCGCCCGATCACTTCAGACATAAGGAAGAAGTCGAAGCTACATTATCGAGGGTACCTTACAGCTTCGCGAATATCTAATTGGACTTAGTCTCATGTGCAACGTAGTGCAGCTAATGCTTTGTGCAGCTCTAAGCGTGATAGCCCTATAAGCCCCGCTACTAGCGTGTTTGCCTAAGCTCGCTCGCCTTGTCAATCTTCAGTGGTCACTTTCTCGAACAGCCCCGAGCAAGACCAAATACTCCAACACCCATAGCTTCTCACTACTCAATCACCACCACTGTTTAATTGTATTCGTCACTTCCTTCTCCTCACCTCCACCCGCTACCATCATAGAGCTCGACGTGTTGCTGTAGCCTTCCATCCCTGTCCACTTTTTGGGCCAGGATACTTGGCAAAGCACAATGTCATGGACTCAGTTTTAACACTCTCTCCCTTCACGCCAAATCGAGCAACGTCCACTGGACCTACTCGAACGCATAGAGATCTCATGGAAGACGCCGACTCTTCCGGCACAAGAAAACGCCCACGTTTGGATAGCGGAGATAGCACATACAGAAGCATGTCTGCCGACAGATTGCGAACAGCCCCTACCGAGATCAGACCTCCCACCACCCCATCAACACCTCTAAACGGCCAGACACCACCTCAAAGCTTGGAGACAGCCAGTAACCGCCCACAGGTGAGCCTTACACCGAGCAAAGTGACCATCAACGTTCGAGAATCAGCTACAAATGCGTCCTCGGTCCCTCGGAGGGACGCCGGTGTGGGTAGTACAGCCTCGTTACGAGGTGGAGCTGGGGGCGAGGACTACCCTATGAGCTTCGACGAACCTTCAAGCAAGATGGACACCTCTTCTCCTAATGTTATTTCCGTTGGCTCCTCTCCTCAGCACAGCCCAGAAATCGAAGTTGCTGAAATTGAGGACATGAATGATGAGTCTGGAGAAACCCGATGGCAACCGTTGGCAAGGCAGACAAGAGTCGCAGAGGCCAAGCACATTCAAGAGGTTCACCTGGCAAACTTTCCATACGCGGCAAACTCGAGGCTCAGGAAGACTCTCAACATGCTTGCAGGGGCTCTTGAGAAGAGTTAGTTCTTCAAATTCTCTCGATGTGATATGCACAGACTAATCTTCTAGGGGATGATCTTGCAGAGACTGCGATCTTGTCCGAGCTGGCCGAATGGATGGAATTGTACCTTCGAGATACCGAGCATTTCACCGAGCACTGGTGGGACCTATATCTAGAAGAACGAGACTTTTGGGATAATCTTCCATTGCTACCAGATGCTTTACTACGCCGAAGGTGTGTTAGGTCTCCGTCCCCTCTACTACTAGAGATACTAACGACGTGACAAAAGCAATAATAGATTTGGGAATATGAGGTTGATGGACACAATCAGCGATGGCCCATCCGGCCCTCAAAGCTCGCTACAAAACTTCTTAGTTGCATATGCAGGGTTAACATTACGAATAACCCGGATCGACCACAAAACACTTGTTGGACACAAGGAGGATCCTGGAAGCCTTCCAGACCTGATATCCGATCGCTATCTTATTAGTCTCATCGGATTTTTGGGACACGGGCTCCCATTCTGGAAATCTCTCACCGATGCTTCCAGATATGACACCAAAGTCTCTGTCACGGCAATTATCAACAGATTCATACTGCCACCCTCGAATGGCATCCAATACATGATACCAATTTCTAAAGAGCTTCTTGAGCGATGCCAGACTTTGCCGGCTCTCATACCAAGGGTCTGGGTTCACCTCAACCTAGCCAAAAGGTTCATAGAGCATTATCGTCATTTGCACATGAATGGCACTGATGTCGACAACGTGTCTCTTCAGACACCATCTGACATGCCGTCTCAGCTTTACCAATTGTTCCTCGTATTTGACGAAAAGCTGAAGACCTTCATCGCCAAGCAGGTACCTGCTCTGACTATTGAATACAGTCAAGGTCTAGTATCGGGACTTTCTGAGCTGTTACAACACATAGCTCGTGCGGATGAGCAGTTGACAAGGAGGATCTTACAAGAGCAATTGCCCCTTAGCCGAGACCTTGAATTGGACGATGGTGCAACGCTGGTAGAGCTAGCTTGGAAACTCGAAGTCCTGAAGAAATGCATCTTTGAGGGACGTATGGAAATCAGAGTCCAAGGCGTTGATACCATGCAGCAAGTCCTGGTCAATGTGTACTCGGATCATGTCAAGGACAGTCCAGTAGCAAGTGATCATCCGTTCACGCATTATCTTTGCGACTTCATGCTTGCCAACAAGCTGGTCGGTTATTTTGTTGGAGTTGAGTCTCATCCACAGATTGTCAGCAGATGCGGGAACATCATCGGTTTTCTTATTGTTACGAGGACATACACCGACGCGGAATCTGACGTCATCTGGAAAGCGGTCACTACTAGTCAGGATTCTCGTTTCGTCAGTGCAGTCTTATTGATGCTCATAAGCATATTTAACATTACTACTTACCCGGTACTGATTTACCTGGCGAAGAAACTCAATGAGGTCCCCGTGCACGATTTTGATGGCCACATGATGGGCTATGGCAGGGCATTGTTTGAGTGGCTACGCAGACGTTGCAAAGAATCCGCGGGATCCCAGAGCATGGATATGCCACCATTCCATCTATGCATTCGACTCCTACGCGAATCTACAGTCGAAGGTTCCTTAGATCCTTCAAGGAAGCGAGAAATCCACCAATTCGCGGAACTGGAGCTACGAAAGATGCTGGACTGTGGCCCTAATGATGCAGACAGACAGCTCATATACGAAGAATGTATCAAAGACATCTCCAACAGGACCGACTTCGCGACTGGTAGCATCTCTGCGATCAACACTCTACTACTACGAAATCCCGAAAATGAGATTGTATCATTATGCGAGACTTCGAATCTCACGTCTCTCGCCGTAGAAGAATTGGCCCATGTCATGGAGGCGGAGCGAACTCTACCCTTTTCGCCAATAGTTGAAGATCGGCTAAATCTTCGATTCAGTTTACTGCAAAACATTATCACTTACGCTCCGAACACCATCACTGCGGACATTGGCCAGTTGTTGTGGAACTTTTCAGTAGGCTCGGAGTCTCTCAATGATTTCTCAAGAGAAGTTGGATGGTGGTGCTTCATGAGAGCGACTCGAAGCAGTTTCAGCGCGAACGTCTTCATCGATCGCTGCGTACAGGAATACTTCCCTCAACTCCAGCCGCGCTTCTACTGCTCTGGGTGCATATTATTCGTGCAGGACATTGTCCATTATTCATCCCGCGTGGCGTCATCGCGGCCAAAAATTGACGCCAAGCAAGGCTCTACCGTGGGCGAAATTTTGTGGCAGCTTTCACTTCGAGCACCTTCGGGTACCATCGAGAATAAAGCCATCAATATGCTTGTCAATCTGTGTCTAGACTCACCGGACATCCAGCAAAGAACAAGCGTGACAAACGAAACCATCCACACGGAGGTTGTGGAACGGTGTATACGTCAACTTACATCCGCCGCTTCGAATTTGAAAGCGTTCAGCGACGGTACATCCAGTGGAGAAGACGAGCCAATGGTCCATGTGGCCTCCGACGACGAAGTCCAAACAGAGAGATTGTCGTTCTCCAGATCTTTAATGATTCTAAAGGTATTCATGCGCGGTGTACGCACGCGTACTGTTGCTAGTCCTCAGTCCCTGCCCCAGGTGCAGCTGCACAACGAACCTCGAGAATTGAAGGGCGATCCAATCAAAATTCAATACCAGGTCTTTGGTAGCGAAATGACTAACGACATTCGAACGCTGGAAGTAAATGACGGCGCAACACTGGGAGACTTTCAACAGCACATGAATACACTGACAGGACTTCCAAAGTCTACCCTCATCCAAGGAGGTGGAAAAATAGATTTGCCCAAATTTACCCCCATGACTCTCAGGGAGTGGAAACTTGGCCATAAGGGGCTACTAATTGTTAGAAAAGCACCGAATTCTGACCCAGCGCAAGATCTAGCTCCTGCATCAGGGCTTCGGCCAGTGGAGGTTGAAATTATGTCACACTTCTCCGAGCTGTATAAGTTACTCTGTATGGAAGAGCCACTAGGGAAAGAAGTGAGCCCGAAAACCTCTCTCAGTCGTGATCAAACCTTTTCTAACCATATTAGGTATTGGAATTCCTCGTCACATTTCCACCCCACGCTAGTATCATAGAGCTCGTATGCTCCGAGGATACGCCACTGGAGACAATTTTTCCCTCTGCAGCACCGTTCAAGGTCATCTACTCCATACACACATTCAATCAATGTTTGAAGCAAGACAAGTCAAAGGTGGGATTCAACCCGCGAACGTCACGAGTGACCATGCTGATCTGAACTAGTCCCTTGCAGCGCAGCCTTTCATACGCCATGCTGTTCGATCACTGACGACAGGCCTATCAGCAATAAATCTCAACATTGTATCCGAAGGCGCTCAAGCTGACATGGCGGTTGCAACTCACATGGTAGAATGTCTGCTATTATCTCTGAAGGGTTCGCGCTACCCATCTCTACTCTCTGACACCGTTGCTCACCTCTGTCGTTGTTCAGACCCAACGAATCTCGGCGATACGGACTCGTTATTCTCACACCCGATTGAGCTCGCCGACCGTTTGAAATGCTTGATAACGGACGCTCTCCGCACTTACGATAATCCTGAAGCCGACATTCTAGCATGCACCGCTTTTGCAGCATTACTGCAAACCTCGCTACTTTCCAATACCCTTTGGGAACATTTCAAGCACGGCGTCATGTCATCCGCGCTCCTACAGCGACTTCTCCTCGACGAGCACAATGCGCACAAACGTTCTCAGATGGCGATGTGGATAAAGAGAGTCTACGAGACATCGATTGTGTGAGTCTTAAAAAATACACAACCGATACTCTGCGATTTCCACGCTGATTCATCATGCAGGACTCAGCCTACACGAGCCCAAGAATTCATGCCCTGCTTGTGGAAGTATCTTGCACCGGTCATTCCATACTGTCTTCGATCTCGATACAGCTCACAGCAATTCTTTGAGGTTGCGATCATGGTCTTCCGACACATCGATCGTTTCCATCGCGAGAGTCTGAACCTCCAAGATTGTGTGTCCTCGTGGAGTGACCTACTTCTGCAGCATATACATCACGAGGCAAGTGAGGAGATCTGCTAAAACTTTGTGAGTACTAACAATAGACACAGTTTGTCGGTCGTGACACGCAAGACTGGACAGTCTTTGGGCTTGCAAGCCTATTGAAGTGCTGTTTTCAGGTAGCGAAAGAGCTGGAAATCTCCGTTCAAACGCAGTATGTGCTTTAACGATCTCCATGTATGACTAGCCGCTAATATTTTCAGGGACGACTTTCTGGAAAACCTTTTCCACGCACATCTTTTCCCTAGAATTGATGATGTAGAGGACGGACATTCCGCCCGAATCCAGACTCCAAATCTCCACACCAGCACGCGCGAAGTCTTATACTCTATAATCTTGCTCCTAAGCCAAGGCATAGATGACTATCAGCAGTTGCTAGTACTTGTCCGCGATCTACTACCCGAAGCCGATCAGTCTCAAGCCTGGACGTGGGGCATCGCTCAGCCTGGCGATGAAAACAATTACGAGACAAACTTCAACTTCGAACGCGCTAAGATGCTTCGATCGTTCACGGGATATCCGGGCCTACGGAACCTGTCTAACACTTGTTACATGAATTCCCTATTTACCCATCTTTTCATGAACGTCAAATTCCGCGAGTTCATGCTTCGGGCCACTGTCACAGAGTCGATGAGCTCTCAGAGACTACTCCATGAGACCCAAAACGTGTTCGGATACATGCAAGAATCCATGCTCAAGGCTGTCGATACTCAAGGGATCGCTGAGTCTCTAGTCACCTACGAAACCACTCTTATCGATGTTCACATACAGATGGACGTCGACGAATTCTACAATTTACTCTTCGACAGATGGGAGAGCCAAATGCTTACCCGTAACGACAAGAAAGCCTTCCGATCATTCTACGGCGGCCAGATTGTACAGCAAATCAAATCGAAGGAGTGTCCGCACATATCCGAACGGCTAGAACCTTTTTCTGCAATACAATGTGACATTCTAGGAAAGCCTTCGTTGGTCGATAGTCTCAATGCTTATGTCGAAGGGGAGGTTATGGAAGGAGGTACATTTAACCTTGCTCATTCATCGACTGTCATCTTACTAACAATCCCCCAGATAACAAATACTCTTGTACTTCGTGTAATTCCTATGTTGATGCCGTGAAGAGGTACGTGATGCAACGCTCGCGCCTTGGTTCCAGCTGACTGTGATCAGAGCTTGTTTCAAGGACATCCCCGATAATTTGATCTTTCACCTCAAGAGGTTCGACTACGATGTCATGAGCGGAGTGAGAAGCAAGATCAACGACAAATTCGAATTTCCAGAACGAATTGATATGGCTCCTTATCATGTGGACTACCTCAAGGACAGGGACCAGCCCCCCAATCCCGACTTGTATGAATTAGTTGGTGTCCTTGTGCATAGTGGTACTGCTGAATCAGGCCATTACTACTCCTACATCAAAGAACGCCCAGCCAACTCTATGATTCACCAATCCTGGGTCGAGTTCAACGATATGGATGTGTCGAAGTTCGATTTTGGTAGCATTCCCGACCAATGCTTTGGAGGTCCTCATGAAAGTGGGCCCTATTCTTCGCGATATCCAAAGGTCTTCAGTGCATATATGTTGTTCTATGAGCGAGTCGACCCGATGAACGCCAGCGAGGAAAGTCAAATATCAACATCCTGGGGCGTCCCAGCCAAATGCCCAGTGCCAACCGAGCTCCAAAGCCAGATCAATTCCAACAATTCAGCATGGCTTCGGACGTACTGCATGTTCGACCCAGCACATGCGACATTTTCGAGGCAGCTCCTTGAACAACTTCGAATCGTGACCAATGGCATTTGCTCGGACGATCACAAAACTGAGAAAGAAGCCATTTGGCTCTCGTTGGATCACCTTGAGCGAATCCTGTCAAGATCTAAAGACTGCCCTCATTTTTCAAAGATGCTGGGTCCACTGCAAAAGGTGATTGGTTCTTGTTCGACTTGTTGTAACCTTACCCTCGAATGGGTTGTCGATCACAAGCATGCTCTGCGCAACCTGCTACTTCGGGTTCCGACGGCGTCAGTCAGAAAAGATTTCGGCAATATCATCCTCATGGCCCTTCAATATCTTAGAGAGGCCGAGCCGCGGTGGTATGGGTTCCAAGATTCTGACGAGGTCGATCACCCGTCTTCAAACAGGGAACTACAGCAGGGAGCTACTTTCACATCCATTGTAGCCGGTCTGGAGGAACTTTGGACCTCCTTGTGGATGTACCACCGTGGGTGGGATGACTACTTTGGCCTGCTCGTCGGGATGGCCAATCTCGGAATGCACGAGACTCATAAGCTTATGCAATATGGATTCCTCCAATATTGCTTCGAGATGTTGGTTGTCGAATCCTGCAAGGAGCCATGGACCAGGAATCTACATTACACCAATTACGTTCGCTATGTGGAGAAAGCACGCAAATACCCAATGGGGAAGCTCATTGAGCTACTCGCTGTCCTTATTGGCAGGACAGACCTCAAAAAGGATCCAGTGCGAAGAATGCAGGATCGACGTCTGAACATGGGGGGAATGGTGATGACGAAGGACGAAGACGACCTCATGATGTTTTCCTCCGGTTTTCCTCGCTCGAAGAGAATCTGTGTGTTTCTGGAAAAGGCATTAAATACTGATCACAATCCACAAGCTACTGCGAAGATTGTCCGGCATTTGGCTTTGGCGGAGGAGGAGCTCGGCATCGTCGAATTCATTCAGAGGACAATTCAGAGCGGCATCAACGTCGACCCAGCATGTCTGGCTGAACCCTGGTTGATTTCTGCAATCGCATTTCTCGAGTGTACACCTTCCGAGACGGGTGCGAAACGAATGATTGATAACATTGCCACTGAGGTCGATACGATAGGATACAGCGGCGGGCGCGAGCATCTTGACTTCTTCGCTCAAGCACGGAGAATCACAAGTTACCGCTCTACAATCTCGAGAGGCTTCTTTAACCGATGCGTCCTTCATGCGGCGCCGCAATGGGCGCCAGCGCTACTTCTCTTCTGGGAGGAACCTATCCGTGGTGCTACTCTTGATCTCCTGAAGAGTCTTGTATTCAACCACGACACCACCCAAATGGATGACGAAGAATATGCCGATTCCATCGAGGCTGCTGGAAGAAATCTCCAGGTAGCTTGCGTCCGCAAATGCAGTAACATGGTCCAGCTGCAGAAGACCATTGATTCGAGGCTTGTTGAGCAAGTGCAGGAAGTCATTGATCATTGCAAGGCCTACTACCATGCCGAAGATGACCGCGACAAAGCCTTCATAGCTGAGACTGATAGTAAGTAGATCAATTCAGCACGGATGCTCGGCTGCGCAGCCCGCTGACATGATCACAGGTGTAATGGGGAGTCTCCAGGCTCTGACCGTTGAGGATGTGGACGAGGCAGCATCAGGTATATCACCTTCTCCACTATTGCCGTCTTCTGCTGGATCCGCTAACGTGTCTGTAGATATGTGGAATAACGGATCTGATGACATGCCAACAGACTCGGACTCCGATAATCTCACCTCTCCATAGGTACGTTAATTATGATGAACTAAACCCCAGGCGGGCAACACGAACGATTGGACGACGGGTATGACGGAATAGGTTACTTCTCGGCGCAGGGTAAATTGTGGGCTGGGATTATGCGTGCAAGGCAATCCAAATGAAGCAAGCGGCATTGACCAGGCGCATGGACGAATAGACTTGATGCGGAGCTTAGTTTCGAATTGAGATTCTGGCGGGAAAAGCCCATGGACAAGGAGCTGGCGAGCTCTCAGGGTTACGGTATCATTTCGGACAACGGCGTTCTCAATACGTGCGAGGATTGGTTTTTGTTTTCTTCTGCGCAAGATCGAAGCCTCGGGGCCTATAGTGGAATTCTCAATCATCGATACAGATATACAATGCATGCTGATTCCACTCGCAGCCGTTTCTATGGAGCTTTTCTTTGATAGTTGTAGCCACTGCTGCTACATCTTTCTCTATTAGCTGTCTCACGATAGGTCAGCTATGACGTAGGGCTGCATCGATATTGCTCAGGCCAATTATCTGCAGGTTCTTTGATGCCATCCACAACTCTCTTTTGTTTAAGAAATGGACCACCGCAATCCGATTACCCAACCCTTCCATACCTGTTCCACTCATCAAGGATGCCCACAAGTAGTCTCGAAGGCCACCTCGCCCTCGTAACATGAGGTACAGGTAGAATCGGCGCCGCTACATGCCTCACTCTCGCATCCATGGCTGCTCAATAGCTATCCACTACAATTCCAACTCCATCAAAGCCGAAGAACTACTTCACCAGCTTCGCTCCAACAAAGGTGAGAAAGCGGAGGCATTTCAAGCTGACATGAGCGACTATGAGCAGGTGAGGAAGTTACACGCTGAAGTGATAGCATAAATGGGGGCGCCGACGATCCTGTTCAATAATGCTGGTTTGACGGGCGGTGTATGGCGTCAAAGATATTAGTGAGGTAAGCGTGAAGGGCTTTGAGACGACGTGGCGGACGAGTTGCCGGTCTGCGTTCTTGTTGACGCAGTTGTGTTTGCCTGCTATGGTAGAGAAGGGTGGGGGAGGGTGGTGTTTTGTTCTAGTGTAGCCGGTTTCACGGGAGGAGTCGTAGGACCGCATTATGCGTATATCGCATTTCAAAGCTCATGTTTGGCTATTTGCTGATATGTTCAAGGCGGTGAAGGTCTTCAAAGTCGGCACTATATGGCTTAATCCATTGGACTAGTCAATACTATGGAACCCAAGGCATCACATGTAACGGCGTGGCGCCGGCGTTGATCAAGCATACTGACATGTCGCCGGGGAATCCGGAGGAGTTGGCGAAGAGTATGTACACGTCCCCTACTAGAATTTGGACAGTTGCGCCTGAGATGCAGGATTCGACTGATATATTACGGTAGAGATCCCCATAGGTGTGCTGGGAGAGCGGGAGGAGATTACGGAGACGTTTCTTTGGATGGTCAAGACTGGCTATGTCACGAACAAAGTCATAGGCGTGGAAGGTGGGCTATGTCCACAATAGCGAACACATGACGCAAGTAGGTACATAAGAGGAATTCTTGGCCGACGCTCAAAGTACAACGATTTGCATAAGCTCATTTGACACACCATCTTGGCTGGAGCATTGTTCATCTGCTCCATGGAATTCCGGTCGATGCACTCAGGTGCGCAGATGAGCGGAAAATACATGGATCAAGCAGGCGGTACTGCTAAATTTTGACCACATCATTGACCACATCCGTCTTGGCGTAGGGTTACAACTCCCATGATATAGCGCTCGTAGAGTGGTAAATCCAGGAAACGTTTTGCAAATTGATGGGTGATGACGAAGAGTAGGCTTAGCAAACATCGACTCTCAATCGTGGTATTATATAATTCTACTTCTTGACAATGCAGACATCAGGGTCTTAATAGACTGATTAGAAACAAACGAGTACACCGCTAGAGCCTCGAACAGAACAGATATTCCTCTTCTAGTATCTCAATCGAAGCGTTTATCCGCTTTGGTGAGCAGAGAATGTCAACGGATCGGTGAATAGTATTGTAAACTTGAGCCAATTTTCCGGGCGGAGTTCGATTGGGGGAACATCTGCGCTCGAACCGTCCCCAGCTGCTACAGGATTGGCGACGAATGAGCGAAGGCATTTGTCAGAATATACGCTAGGATCTATGAATTTCGCAGATAACAAAGACTTTAGCGTGAAAGTCCCCTTTCCCTTGAACATTGAGAAAGAAAGGTGATCTCGTTTACCGTTTTAGTGGCGTCTTTCACCAACAGTAATCTTACTTCGCTTTGTACTCGTCGCCGTGGCTTTTTTACCGCCGCATGCAGAACAACATCTTTCAAGCATTGACTAGAATTTTGACTTCTTTCACCTGAATTCCTACTCGAGAGAAACTGAGTCCGACTATATAAATAACAGCAAAAAGGCACTTTTTCACTGTTGAGACTACGACTTTTGATACGCGAAGTGTGAAAGCAATCTGAACTGCAACCAGGTCGAAACATGGCGACCGAGGAAGGAGTATTTGTCGATGAGGACGGTCGCGAATTTTATCTCGATGAGGAAGGTCGCGATGAGAGGGGCAGGTACAGAGGAAACGATACAGGTCAAATGGAGTGGTGGGACGAACATGGAGTTTGGCGTAATGGCCGTATGAGGTCTGAATACAGTCCTATCACGTGAGTAATGCTTTCGGATTCGGTGTTTCCCTCTCTGTACAGCATTTGGAAAGTGCGGTTGGCCCGTTGCCGAAGTTCTTTTCAAATTCTAGCTGTCTTGAGGACATTCGAACCATTCAGTGAATCTCAAGAGGCCAGAAGATTCACCCGCGCTGTTCATATGCTGTACAATTTCCTAGGATAGAAGACATGGTTCACTTCTTATATTTCCATCCTGAGAAAGCAATGCTGACTCCAAGATCATCTAGGCCCGGGAACACGCCACCAGAGTCTTACGGTTTCGATGACTCACAGTCTTCCCCTCATGCGTCAGATTTTTCTAAGGCTTCATCCCACAGTGATGATAGCTACCATTCTTTGACTGGAGACTGTCCATGGGGTCATTCATGTGCAATTGACTGCGGGTGCCCGTGCGAGAAATGTCCGAACGATTTCAAAGAATATAGGACGAATGGTCCAGATCGGATCGTGTAAGTCAACTTTTCCATTTGGTCTCGAAAGAGCAATATTGACTTCGAAGAAACGCAGATTCCTAGCGGACCTGAACACGCCCAATGCACCTGATGATCCCGCATTGGATGAATCGAATTTCCTGCGTAGATTTCTTGGAACTACAATGCAAATTCCGCGAGAAATTGCCGATAACATCGCCATGCACGTCGGGGAATTCCCAGAGAATGCACACGTTGGTCATCTCCCTGGCAATGCAAAAGACCATCACGTAAGTCTTTTTCCCACGTCTTTTCTCCCAACAGTGTCGCTCGGTCCGAGTCGCAAGACATATCTCAGGAGTACCAACTCACTAATGACTCCTGATGTATATCTCAAGACTCAATTCTATCCTAAAAGAGTAGTGCTGACTCCAAATTCTCCAATAGAGCATGACATTCGCTTTAGGACAGAAACCCTGTACAGAAATGGGACCATGGCTTTCTCGCGTTAGTCGATGGAGAAAGCCTTGTCCAAACGACCGTCGTGGGCTCGCTCTACGTTATCGCAGACGCATCTGGCCATGCCAAGGAGATGGGTCATATAGCTGCGTCGGACCCAACATAGGCCCACCCGGCGAGCCTCACACGCCATACAGACGACGCTGGGTGTGCGAAGACCACATCGAAGACCAGCGGGCGTTCTGGCAGGAAGACAAACTCTACAAGGCTCACCTCGTCGGCACCTGCGCGCAGCACAGAGACGAGTTCTTGGAACAATTCCCGAACGGAAGAAACACATGCACATGTCGAAATCTGCTTCAAAAATGGCAGTGCCGCCGCTGCTACGAGTCAAGGATTGACACGCTTCAGCGCCAATTCCGCTCTCGAGTCGAGCCCCGCTACTTTGGTCGCGCTGACAGGACGATAACTCGTCGAGTCGACTACCATTTGACATGGCGGAATACGAGAGCTATGTTGGCACGACGCCATCCGTGCAAGCATGGTTGTGGCAACAAGAGGGTCTTGAGTAATGAGCGGGTCATGGACTGTCGTGCTTGTGGAGGGCTTATCGTAGAGCCTCGGCGTCTCTCGAGGAGGGTTGCGACAATGAATGGAGGAGTGTTTACAGTTCAAGGGCTGGACAATCGGCCAAATAATGTGGATATCGAGATTAATCCTAGTCAGCGTGAGAGAGAGACGCAGGGCAGCAATAGGCCGACTGAAGAAGGCGAATATGTGGGTTGTGACGTAAGCACTGATGAGGAGGATGAAACAGAAGAGGAGGATGAAACAGAAGAGGAGGATGAAACAGAGGAGGAGGATGAAACAGAAGAGGAGGATGAAACAGAAGGGGAGGAGGATGAGGATGAGGAGGAGGAGGAGTAATGCAAACAAGCCTGCAAGAAGCCAGCGATATGAGGCGAGCGAGCTTGCATGCGAGTGACTTTTTTACAATTATACGAGATCATACCCAGGACGTTCCTAGAACGCCTCTAGAACCATAGCAATAGCGAGGAATCAACGGGAGACTGATCTACGTTGTGTTTACTTAGATCGAGCACACTTGACAAAGTGATCTTCAAGCACAACTTTTGTCACGACTATGTACAGTCCAAAACTCCTCCCGTATGATCATCCAGCTAACGCCGATTCTATATACAAGAATTCAGTATCCGATCTCCTATCCATAATGCATCGCAGACCAAGTGGGTATCCGCATGCTGAACCAGCCCAAAACAATCAAATGAAGAACGCCCGTCACCCATCTATCCTTATCGTGCATGAGTGTCACTCCAATCAAAGCATGCGAAGAACGTCAATAGAAAGGAAAGAATATAGACGTCGCGACTGGCGGATGACCTCCAAGATGGAGACAAATTGCATATCCAGTAGCGAAAGCAGTGACAATTGGCAAAGTCCGCACCAGGTCATTCGTCGATATGATAGTGAGAGAGAATGATGGCGGAGGGTAGGTCTGACCTGGAAAATGACTGGTCAAGGCCTTGAGACGAAAGGTGGAGGCGGCTGGAATGCATTGGGCGTAATCGAAGGTCCTCCGACAGGCTGTTGCAGCCTAGGTTGAGACGCTGCGGTAGCACCGATGGTGCGAGGCTGTGAGTAGGAAGGCAGCAAGGATGTGGTGGAACTTGCGGGTGGTACTGAACTTCCCGAGGACGAAGTTGGTCGTGTTTGACGAGGCGAAGGAGATGTGCCGAGCGGTGGCTGGGGAGGCGCACTGTTCCGGTGTGATGTGTGTGCGGGGGCGGGTGGAGTGATGGCTACTGGAGCTGGCGAGGTCTGTTGTTGGGTTTGGGGTGGTACTTGAGGTTGAGTCTGAGATTGAGATTGAGGCTGAGGTTGTGATTGGGAACGTAGACGAGTTTCCGCTCGGTCCTTCCTGGCTCTTTTCTCTCTGTGTCTCTTTTCCTCTTTAGGATCTGTTGCGACTCAATTAGCATCGATCGTGCGGTTACTTTGCTCTAAGTGAGCGTACCTGGCTTGTAATTGCCGAAGAACCAGAAACGGCGAGCCTTTTCTAGTCCTACGACGCCCATTTCCTCTCTATTGGAGGGAACTTGACTCAAAGAGGTTTCGTGGTTAATCCAAGGGTCCTCAGAGTACACGAATCGTTCACCGAAGATGACGGGGTGGATGCAGGTGCGCAGGACGTAGCACGTCACTGGAGTAGCTTCATCTGGAGTGTCGAAGAAGCTCCAGTTCACATCAACTTGTCCAAGTACAGTACTTCTCCTGCCATTGGCGAACTCTACTTCCTTCTTCTCTGATGGTAGGGGTTGGACCTCGAGCGCAAGGGCATCAGCGTAGTCGGCAGACATCAGATTTGCCTCGCAGCCGGTGTCGATAGAGGCGAAAGTGTCCATGTCATTGATGCGTCCAAGGACAAGCTGGCGAAGACAGTCCTGTTGCTGGGCTTCACTAGCAAGATTGCCCGGAAGTGAGTTGGGATCAGAAGGTCTCGTAATCATCAGGCGATCCCGATGCTTGTTCATGGTCTCTGTTTCCCGCAAGAAGGCGTTGCCGATGATGACACCTTTCGAACAATTCTCGACCACATAAAACCATCTTTCGTAAACTTCGTCTTCCTTCTTGAACATCCAAGGGAGGCGCACTTTCCCAGCAGAGGGTATCGGTTTACCGTCTGGGGCTACTAAAGGTTTATCTGCGAGATCATCAACTGCAATTATCGGGATTGGAGGGGATAATTGTTGCACAAGAGACTTGTCAATAACGTTTTGGCTCGATCCCGTGTCTGGCAAAGCCTTCACGCATATGTTTTGGATCTCGCCTGGCAGCTGGAAGATCGGATCTGGCGAAGACCCAGCTTTGCTGATGGATGTGTTCAGATGGAAGTTGGAGTCGAAAGGCTGAAGCTGGTGGATGCCGAGGGCGTTTTGATGATCGATCATGTTCGTAACCTCGGACCTGAGACTCGGCGAGTGGCTTCGTAGCGATCGTGCTTTGCCTGGAGAGAGTTCTAAGTGGGGAAGTTGTAGGTTCGCTATTGGAGAGGAAATCGTAGGGACTTGAGAGGGTACAACGAAGAAGACATCTTCGAAGGGTCGCTCTTGAAACCCAAGACAATATCGTAGTGATGACCACCGGAGGCGCGCGCTGATGGAACGAAGCTCTTCATGAACAAGCTTGTGCGGGTTGTTCTTCATTGATAGCCGTTTCAGATGCCGAAATCTCTCACGTAACTTGGCTCCGTCAGGATCGTCCATCTCCTCAATTTCGTGTACTCCTTGGGTTTCCTGCGGTCCCATCTCGCTCGTTGCTTGACCTGTTCCGGCAGGAAAGGTGGAGATTGAGGTGTCGACTGGTGTCTTTGGATCAATAGGAGGAGCTAAAGCCATTTCTGATTGGCGCTCAAGGTCGATTGGTTGTTCTTGCAGTAAGTGGTAGCAGACCCTACCCGCACTCCAACCAATCTTGTGTAAGCTTCGGATTATACGCAGGAATCTCGAGTGGATACGATTGCAGATGTCGTGACGTCCGGTCACGTGGGCGGCAACTATTGCAAACGAAGCTGCAAGATCAAGCACGCTGATGGTCGTGATAGCCTGTTCTCGCAATAGCACAAGCATAATATCGCACTTGTAATCTTTCGCGCGAATCCTTGCGAGGACCGAGAGCACCGCACCAACAATGTATACCAAGGCGCAGAGCTCTAAGAACATTGCTTTGTATTTTGCGCATGTAGATCGTGTCGCTGAGAAGAGCAGGATTTCGCCTTTGGGCCACAGCAGCCACAGCAGCGCAAAGCTCACTGTGGCTTGGCAAAGAGCAAACAGAGGGGACGTGAGGCGATAGCAGGCGCCGATGATTGTTAAAGATAGGCAGGTAAAGAAGAACGCTTCTAGTTTCGCCGTTGAGGCCTTTACCCATCGTCAGCAGGTCGCTCAACTGTCTTGAACCATTCCTTGCGCTTGGGTCGCACTTACAGTGGCCGACGACATAGTGGAGGAATCTGTTGGCATTCCAATATTCTTGGCCGGCTTTTTCCAACTTTTGGAGTGTTTGAGTGAAAGTGGGAAAGAGTTGGCCATGAATTGGTTTTACAGCCTTGTCGGTACTAACGAGTGAGTTTGAATGCGAAGGCCGATCCGGGATTAGCTATAGAACGCAGGTGTGGTGGGGCATGCAACGAGGCCCAGACCATTTTGGACCATGGACTGGTCAATGGAGCACATTGGATGAGTTGAAGGGGATTCGAATATATAAGTAGTGGTGAACGGAATGACGCACTCATGAAGAAGTATCATTCATCCTCAGTCCTCCCTTCCTTTTGGAATTTGGCGAGACTTAGCCCTGTAGTGAATCCGTAGGTACCGCTGTCACGGGAGGTAAGATAGTAAGACAGCACCTAGAACAGCTCGGACGATTACATTTTGGTGGGGTGGCTTGCCTAAGCGCCAGGTTTGGGGGCAGTGTAGGAGGTGCGTCCCGTGGCGTCCAATCGCTTCTGCGCGATGATAAGGCTGGCCCCGAAAGCTGGCAGCTGGCACACTTCCACGATAATTGGGCGGGGGCTGTGTTTTTGGGACGAGTCAAAAACATACGCCTCGAGCTGGGCTTACACGAACCCGATTCCCTCGAAAATCAGCCTCACTGTGACTTGGTCAGGCTCAATCCACAATGTGCATACTTAAGACTAGTCACCCCATGGTGCTCATGAAACCTGCCCATATCATGTTGATATCCGGCAAAATTCTTCTACCCATTTTTATATATGGCTCTTCTACCAAAGTATAACAACAATGTACACAGACCGCCTCGACGGCCAATGCGTCGTCGGATCTCTCGAGTCCCTACAGCAAAAGAGCTGGTGTCATCCCCCGACAAGACCGAGGCAACAGGGTACGCGCAGGTGGCTCAATTCATTGCGACCGATAAAGAACTCGCCGTGTATCGTAGATTCGACAGGTCTGCAGCGCGGGTCCTGTTAGTCTTGCAAAGCGAAATCCTCTCAAAGCAGGAGCAATTGGACAAGTTAGATGCAGAGGAAGCGAACGACCCCGACGAAAAAGGATTCCTGTCTTCGGCTACAATATATGGAGAAATGCAAGAACCGCCAGCTGGACGTGATGAAGATAAGAACAGATTGTTAGGAGAGCTGAGAAAGCTCGTGAAAGAGTATTGTGAGTACAGCGTCGACACGTCTGGAGATCTCAGCTTTAATTGACTCAATCTTAGATGAGCTTCTATCCGCACAAAGCGAGGTGCTGAAGTTTTCGAGCCCACCTATTCGGGTCAGAAATGCGTTGACTGGATGGCTTGACAACGAACAATGCTTAGTCGGCCTCGGAGAGAAAGCCTACTTTGAAGACCACAAAGATCTCGTGGCTTTGAGGCCGGCAAAGGGAGAGGACCGCCTTTCGCAGTTTCTGAGGGACCACTGTAGCCAACTGTTCAAGGTAAGTCAATGCAACTACTAGCTGCATTCGCCTGTACTGATGTCTGTGAGCAGAAGAGACGTGAACCAAACCGGCAACCGTGGGATAGATTATATTATGCTCCAGAGACGCGGATCTCCAAGGCTGTGGGCGTGCTTAGTATAGTCATATCTGGCGGTCTTCTAGTAGGAGCAATTATATCGCTATACTTGATAACGAAACCAGCAGCAAGACTGGGCTTGGTGACCATGTGGACAGTGCTTTTTGCCTTGTCTGTTAGTGTCCTGTCGACAGCTAGACGCTCTGAACTATTTGCAGCCACAGCAGCGTACGTCATATCCATCGAGTCCTGATGAGTTCGGCTGACCTTTTCCTAGATATGCAGCTGTACTTGTAGTCTTCGTGAGCGGCAATCTCGCAAGCCCTGCCCAGAAACAGTAGCCATGTCGCTTACCGACGACAAGAGCAAACAGAAAATGCATCGAATTGAAATATGTAAGACGGTGTCATTGTTGGCATGAGAAGCAGTCCCGTGTGTCTTCGTTGTCTGCACTGGAATGCAGCTTCGCAGTCAAACTGCCGTAATCAATCGCAAATCTTTCTTCACTCTCGAAGACATGGGCCAACCAATAAAGACGGTCTCCAGGGGTGTTACGAGAAAGGGAGCTGAGCTCTTGCGCCAGGTGGCCTCGCGAGGTTTTCGGCATGAGGCGAAAAGATAGCCTGGCGTGATGCTAGACAGGTCAGATTGTTAGCACGTGTGGGGCTCGCACATATACCGTTCGGCGCCAAGGATTCTGTGTGGCAAGAATGCGCCTCGAAAAAGGCTGAGGGCCACCGAGAAACGCTTGAGCGGGGTTGGACAAGAGATGTTAGCCTAGACACTATCAACCAGATATTACCAAGCATACCTTTAATTGAAGATATAGATGTGGTGGTCTAATAGATTACTCCTATAGATGAATGAGTCTCAAGGCACGCAGCAGTCAGCTTAATCAGTTACCATCCAACTACAGATACTAATCGATTGCATAAGCAAGGCGGGACCCTAGTAAACACATTTCAACAAAGTGAATCGCCGTAGCTGTTGCTCTTCTCCAAAAGGCCATCGATGTTTCCATTGGGGGATTTTTCTACATAGGGAGCGATCTGTCGTTGGACTTCACCACTAGTGCGTGAAGCAGACTTGGCTAGCTGGTTATTTTGGTCATGCTTTGGGCTTTGATTTTGAGTTTGGTTTCGACGGCTGGAAGGCCTGAGTTTTATGCATCAACGGGAGCGTATGTTGGCCCGGTCAGCATTATTGGCACATTGATTTGACCTAATCTGTAGTTAGCTATGCGGCGGTGCTCCTTGTCCTCGTGAGCGGTAACCTGGGAAGTCCAGGGTTGGCTCGAGGAGTGTAGCTAGATTCGTATAGGTTGGCAGAGGTGGGCGAGCACTCTTGCGGAATTTTGTGGGGATCAGACAGTATCTTGTGAGTGGCGACAAGTCGGAAGCAATGCGGGTGAAATATTTACGAGGGCGCCAATGCTCTGCAACTGCATCGGCGTTGTGCTTTCCCTGCTGAACATGGAGATGGAAACAAGCGATCAGAGTCCACGGCTAACGTGGGTTGACTGGTCGAGCATGAAAGGATTTTGATCAAGCTATCATGCTAGAACTTCCAAAGAGAAGAGAGTAAACAAGCAATAGAAGCAATGCAGAACCGCCAACGCCAACGCAAGGCTGTGTACTGACATATGTATCTCGTATCAAGCTCGAACAAGTAAAGCGCGTTTTGTTTGGAAAGAGACCACTCATGCGTATTCACTCTCTCTGCCTCTCTCTCTCTCTTCTTTCTCTCTTTCGTTACCAAGACTCTAGCCCTTCACTAGCTCACCAAGCCTCTTCTCCAAGATCTGCCTTCCCTCGTAGGTCTTCCATACTTCGTGGGGTGCACCGTTGACGACGTCCCAGCTGAGCAGATTCTCTGTGATCTTCGTGAGATCTCTCTGTTTTCTCTCCCACTCATCGTCTTTCCTGACGTTGATGCCAGAGCTTACAACCACGAGCGGTGTCTTCTCGCTCTGGATGTTCCTCGCCTGGCTGACCTCATTCTTAGTGAGCGAATTAGCGACGAGGTTCTCCTGCAACTTCGCCTTGATGTACTTTCCGCCTTGGTATGCGGAACGGCCGTACACACGATCTTCAGGCGTGCGACCCTTGGCGATGGCACCAAAGAGGCGGTCGTAGCCCAGAGGAGATATAATCCCACGAGCCCAGAGGGCAAAGCCTCGACCTGGGCGAGCAACTTTATAGAGCAGATCTTCGTGGAGAGCATCGATAAGCATTATGCCAGAGATCTGCTTTACATGACGGCTGGAAAAGATTCGGCTGTAGATGCCACCGATACCGGCAGAGACGAGAATCCATGGTGACTGCTCGCCAGCGCGTGCCAAAGCTTCGGAAAGGGCGTCTGAGGTCATTCCCGCCGAGTGTGGAGATGGGGCGTTGTCAGACCAGCCGAGACCCGGGCGGTCATAGTAGCAGTAGCGATCAATAGTACCGTTGTTGTAAGCATTGTAAATCCAGTCATCGAAAGTGTCCTCGACAGGATTCTCTCCTGCTTCGAGGATAATGGTAGGATTACGCTTGCCCTCCGAGTTGTAGGTCACATTTCCTATACAAGCTAAGTGGAGCTGGTATTTATCACCGTCGACGTAATAGCGCTTTCCGGGTGGAGCCAGGCCTGCATCGCGGGAGCGCAGGATGAGGGTCGCAGTCAAGAGGATTGTAATAAGGATCAAGACTACCATGATGACCAACTCAGTGAGCACTGCGCACCACTCACGCAGAGAACGGCGAGTCTCTTTTCGTCCCGTGAGGCGCTCTTCCTCTTCTCTCTTACCCCAAGCTACCACTCGGTCTGTAAGGACATTGTAGAGTGCCATGATCGTGGCCCAAACCACGGAAGCAATACCAACCCAGCCTTCCTCGACTCGCACCCGTGGTACTGCGAGGATTATGATCATGTCGACGAGCAAAAAGAATGCCACGACAAGGCTGCCCCATTCCATAGCTTTTGAGGGTGTAGAGAAGAAGAGGATTGCCACGAGAAGGTTGCCAAGAGTGAGAGTAGTGTAGGAGAAGTCGAAGAAGCCGGAGCCACGAGAATGCATCATAGGTGGGCTGACGAAGATGGAGACCAGGAGCAGCACCCACCACAAGAAGCTGATCATAAAGAAGAGGACGCAGAAATAGCGAAGAGCTCTGACACTCCATAGATTATAAGGGGATACCTGGACCAAGCAAATTAGTTCTGAAAAGCTGCGAGGACATGCGGAATTCTTACAGCTGGATCATCTGGCTCTAGGAAGCCATCGTTTCGAGGAGGTAGGAGTCGAGTCCTCTCGTCAGGATCAGGGCCTCCTGAGTGACGAGGTTGTCGTCTGCTATCCTCACCATCTTGTTCAGTCTCGTCTCCCTCATTACGCTCCTCGCCATTCTTGGAGCCCCACAGTGAGACCATGTTTCTCGTCCGTAAGCAATATAACAGCTGAAGCTGTCGAGCACGAGTTCTGTAGGGAAGGATTCGAGCAAGGCTATTGCCTAGAGGCGAGTATCTGTTGGTCGAGTCAGTCACCAACAGAGGATTGTATGCCCGGAAAGAGCACTGCCTTACCAGGCTTCTAATGACGTGATGACCTATATCATAGAGCATCTTATTTACAAAGTGTCAGAGGAGTATGGCGGACGGAGAATTTGTTAGAAGTAGAAAAAGTAAAGGGTGGTTGTTGAAACAGAGGGGTTGGTTAGACTCTAGAGTCTCCCGCCCAGCAACTTGGAAGCGCAAAAGCGCGTCATCCTTTCGCAGATCCCATAAGGGTCTCGAACAGCTCGCCACAGTTCTAGATCTTGAATATCGATATTCAACCGTCCATGTGACACCAATAGCTTTGCTATTTTATGCAAGACAATATCTAGTACCTTGGTAAAGATCGAGTATCAGAGCTACATCCAATATCATGAGCGGTCTCCAACGGTCTTTTGCCAAGGCTAAATTGAGCGGACTGCCCTTCGAACCCCCTCTCCCACCCAATCATTTGGAAGAAGAGGAAGAAGAGGAAGAAGAGGAAGAAGAGGACGGAATAGACGATCTGAAGCCTCTGCCTGAATCCAATCAGGATGACGATTCTTCCTCGGCCTCTTCTGCATCTTCAGCGTCTTCCACAGGTACAATCAGACCATCGCCGAGTAAGCATCTCTTTGCCAGACCTAAGGGGTTCGTCATATCCTCTACATCTTGTATTGAGCATGTAGAAGGCAAAAAGCTTCCCTCATTATCAGACCCTGTTATCCTTTCGCCTTCCACTCACTTTGCATCCTGAAAGCCAACCGCACTTTTTGTAAAGCAATTCTAAACCGTGTACCATGTCTACAGATTCTCCAGTCCTAGAAGAGGCTTAGAACCCCTGCCTTGGAAGGACAATTTTAGTAAAGAGCTGTATCTGAAGGTCTCTCGACCTACGGAGAATGTCACGTTTCACGTATACATAACACCCCCAATAACGAAAGGGCCACTTTTCGTTACACATCATGGAGCCGGCTCGTCAGGCCTATCCTTTGCTTTGTTCGCATCAGAGGTTCGAAAAGCACTCCCAAATGCAGGTGTGCTCTCCCTGGACGCTCGAGGGCATGGCGAGACCGTCGTGGAGAAGCTTGGATCCCAGTCCGGGAACGACACCCTAGACCTCAGTCTCAATATTCTGAGTCGGGACCTCCTTGAAGTCATCCAAAAAACTCAAGAAGCGCTCGCCTGGCCAGAACTCCCTGGTCTCGTCTTGATCGGCCACAGCCTCGGCGGAGCAGTTATAACTGACCTGGCCATGAGCGGAAATTTGGGAAATGCAGTCCTAGGCTATGCTGTGCTCGATGTCGTCGAAGGATCCGCAATCGATGCACTCCAGAGCATGCAATCGTATCTCTCGACAAGACCGAAGACATTCCCTTCGATTTCTTCGGCCATAGAGTGGCAGTAAGCAGGCGCGTCCCGAGCTCAATGAACATTTTACTAACATGGCCAGCACCCGCTCACACACTATTCGCAACACCACCTCCGCACGCATCTCCGTCCCCTCCCTCCTCCGCTCAGACACCTCCCCACTCTCCCCCAAATCCTGGACCTGGCGTACCGACCTCGCGGCCACCCAGCCCTACTGGGAAGGCTGGTTCGCAGGCCTCAGCCGCAAGTTCCTCGACGCAAAAGGTGGAAAACTACTTCTACTCGCTGGTACAGACCGACTGGACAAGGAACTGATGATTGGGCAAATGCAGGGGAAATACCAGCTACAAGTCTTTCCAGAAGCAGGGCATTTCATACAGGAAGATCAGGCGGAGAAGACGGCGATGGTTGTGGCGGACTTTTATCGGCGGAATGATAGGAGTGCGCTTGTGTTGCCGCCGAAGGTGGGGAAAATGTTGAAGGGGAAGGGTGGGGTTTGATAGCTCAGTGGTCATGAGAATGGCTTTGAAAAGTTGATACCCAACTCATTCAGTATCTATAAAGCGCCAGACGCCTTGCTCGTTCAAAATCCGTATAGACATCATCTTTTCCATCAAGCGCTCCCCTGCATCCCTTCTCTCAACTGCCGGTAAGCCAAAACCCTCCCAGCCACAGTATTGACTGCAGCAGCTTGGGTGCCAGAAGTAGTTGAAGCATCAGTAGCTTCCGCGTTTCCACTGCTGGCCTGCCATTGAGTGCAGATGGTGTCGAGTATATGTAGGTTCGCAATGACGTGGTTACCCGTGTAGAAAGGATCCAAGGGGTGTCGACTCTGTTGCTCACTGTTGGCGTCTGCCTCTAATAACTCATCTCTTTCCCTATCCTCATCACCACCCGTTCGGCCAGAAGAGGTGTGCTGTAGATCCTGCATCTCAATATCATTCGAAGAATCCTCCCTTATCACACCCCTCTCTTCAGCATCATGATCCTGCCGAATTTCTATCGCCGCGTCCTGAGTGCTTTGCCCAGCCTCGTCCCCTGCCTTCACTCCCGTCCTCTCAAGCGTAACCCCCAGAATCACCAACTGCAGCACCAACACTAACAAATCCAACCCCACAAGCCTCCACCTCCCCACCGGGCTCTTCTGCCCGACAAAATCAATCAATAATCCCCCATGCAGATACCCCCTGGTAGCTTCTCCAGCCGCCGGTGGCGCAAACAGGAGGTGTATGAGGACGCAGATGATGTTGGCGCCGAAGATGATGCCGATGTAGGGGCGGCCCCGTCCGCCGAGTGGAGGCAGCGGGATGATGGCGGGTTTGGGGGTGAAGTAGAACCAATGGGGGAGGGCGCGGAGGAGGAAGTTTAGGAGGGAGCAGCTGGTTTATTGTTTCAGTTCAAGGTCTGGAAGACGGTGCAGTCGGAGGGATTGTGTATGGAGATGGTTGGGCTTACTCCATATAATACAAAGTCGAAAGCTGGCAATAGACCATGATATCAATACTACGGATCAGATGGTCTAGAACAGCGCCCTTCTGCTCTCTCTGCACCCGTTTCTTCTCCTGCGTCGGCTCGGTGCCCATGTCTGCAGGAGCGGCTGCGGCTGCATGATCGCTCGAGATATTTTCGTTTGGTTGATCTGAGCTGGTGGACGCATCATTCATGTCTCGGTGGGGTCATGGGGAGGGCATTGGATGGTGGGTAAAACCCCTGGTGGAGAGTATGTGAGAGGTCGAGCTTGCTGGCGTGTAAGAGGTTTCGAAGGCAGACAGCTTGGGAAAGGATGATAGAAGTGAGCTCGGGCTTGCCTACATGGGAGAAGTGATTGACAGGACGCTTCACGCTAGTCTTGATGAGGGCGCAGGTCTTGGCATTATCCATTGGGTGACTGTTTAGAGAAAATTATCACACGCTTTGAATTTGTTTGGGAACGTTCAAAGATTTCGAATTGCGAGATTTTCATGTTAGTCTAGAGCTTCCTTTGTTTCTTTCACTTTGCTAGAACCCCTTACTGCGAGATCTCTTGCCTTCTCTACCATTCTACCATTCCACCATTCCATCCTGCCCTGCCACCCACTCAGGTCTCTTCCTCCACAGCGCCCAACGCTCCGGGCAGAATCCCTTCTTGCCATTCCATAACGGGCATCCCTCCGCTGGAGTCCAGCGCTCAAGTCTTTCCCGCCGGCTCCTGTAGATATGCTCGCCAGCATATAAGACCCAGATCGCTGCGGCCGGCACGTTCCTCCCACTATCCTCAGAGGTCTTGTCATCTTCTTCGAGTGCAGACTGCGTAGCGAGTAAGGCATATCGTTCATAATTGGAAATGCGTCGTGCATTGTGAGTAGTCTAGCGAGAAACGCATTGTGCCTGGTCCATTCGTCCTTTGAACTATTCAAACCCAGCTTTAAACCTCTGCTTCGTATTGAGAATGATATTCGTCCTCCGAGTTCATCACCACCTCTGCGGCAGCGTACGAGTATCTGCACTCGGGAATCTGCAGTTTGGTCCACAGCAAGCACCTTTTCCCGTCGGGCAAGGCTGGGCTTCGAGAGAGATTAAAGTCCATGGGTATCTATCTTGCAGCCTAAACAACACATCTGCATATCCTGTCCACAAAATGTCGAATATTGAAATTTGGGTGGTTCGCAGCGATCGAAAACACCGACCTCATAGGAATCAAAATAATTCGGTGGAAACACGATTTATGATAAAACAGTCTGTCGAATAACTGTAGATAAATACCTAAACTAGAGTTTACTAGGCAAATTAATAATCGCAAGGCTGTTACTCGTAGATCTGGAGAAGCTTAAAATTGAAGGGTTCTATAAAAAAGTGCAAGCTCGGATTTTCAGAGTTCGACCCGTAAGATTTGAAAGGCTTAAGTAAACATAGCGGTCCTGTCCAAGCATTACTCACCAGCATCGTCCTGTGCATAAGACTTTTTCACTGCTAAGAGTCGGCCTTGAGCGCCCCCTAAGACATCTATCTTTATGACTACGGAGTACAAACGGCAGAGCCTTCTACTTCCATATACTGTAAGTAACCAATCCGCACTCGAGTACACAGCCATAATCGTAGCTTCGGCGCGGACTAAGACTGGGCAAGAGATGAATTTGGGTACCAACATGTCAAGCAATATCACTTAGACCGGCAACCCTCGCCCTCCCACGCCCTAACCCTAACCAAACGGGAGGGCGTTGCCGGTTTATGGGATAGTTAAGAAAGATTGGAAATCAGGATGAGCTCCATCCAGGCAGTAGACTTCCACAAAGATCTGCCCGATTGACAGGGAACCGAGGTCTTTTCCGCTGCGGAGTCTCCAATGAGTAGACTATGCGAAACGCTGGAAGAATTATTGCGAGGTGGCTAGCAATTCGGATGCCTCATGAACGGAACGTATCAAGTTCCTTCGTTCGATCACTGGATTACCTTCCTGCCGCTTGTGTCTGAGATATGGAAGGAAGGTGAGTTTGCGATAATGTCTAGAAATTGGAAGCAGAAGAGAGGTCGAGATGACTGACTTTGAAGCTACGGGTTGTGTTGATATGAATGCCCGAGCAGCTCGAGGAGTGTGGATTTTACTGGCTCTGCAACTCTGGATGTGCTGAGAGCCTGAAGAGCGGTTGCGGTGTTATTACTGACGATCAGAGCCGTAGATACTTCAGTGTGAAGGGAAGAGGAGCAGCGATGCGTCTCCGCCGAAACAGCTGCGCTAAGGGCTTACAACCTCTTGTTCCTTCAAAGTCTTCCACAGCTATGCATGTTTCTGCACAACCTTACGGTATTCGATACATGGCTCCACTCGTGTTCGAACATCATCAGGAGTCCGACTTCTAGCCCGGCACAGGGACAGTAGACCGTCCGCTCGAGACATGAATGGCAATCTCGAGGGGCCTCGACGGTACAGAATCTACACTATAAACCTGCTCCAAACTTCGCTCTATCACACAGTCACGAGATCTGCGACCTTCATGGCTATTGACGCTAATCCTTTCCAATCTGTCAGGCAACTACATTAAGCATTCGCTCCTACGTACCAAAGCAGGGTGTAAGGGAAAGCCGCTTTAACACCGGCTTCCGCTTCACTGTCTGTGCACAAGCTATGTAATGTTACTGGTGATGAGCGATGAGAGGAGTATCCAATCCCGAGGCCCCCGGCCTCGCGGCGCCGAATTATTGTAATTTTGATCTCGGGTCCTAGATGTCTTGGTAGGACGATGGAAGATCTCTCAAGGGATTGTCGAGGGATTCGTAGGACCCTGCGTTCAGAGAAAGAATGGAATGCCTTCATGCCCTTTTAGGCTAAGCTCAAATCATACGAGATATATGATCCAAGCTTTTCCGGATAGAGCTTAAAGCTTAAAAACCGTGTGTGATGAGCTACTTTATGAGTGAAGCAGAGCGGGGTAAGATATCCACACTATACCCCGGGTGAATGTGGTGCAGTAGTGACTGCTGTAAGAACATAAAATCGGCCATAAATTACTCTTCTCCCTCTCTTTTTCCTGAAGGGTCAATCCACTGCAATCGCTTCCTGAAGTCTCTTGACTACAAGAACGTACACTGCATACTTGCAAGTATGTTTACTTTGTTCATTGTAACAACCCTTTTGGCTACCTCCGTGGTGGCCAAACACTGTCAAAACTTTACCGTGCCCGTGTCTATCACTGCCAGAAATGACATATTTAATGTTCTTCCATTCGAAACCAGCCTCGATGTGACTTCCTTTGTGCAAGACCTTCTCAATATCGGAGGGAACACGTTGGGCCCTACTGGTACTAAGACCGTTTCAGGGCAATACAACGTGAGTGTCGAGTTTTGCCAACCGGACTCACCCAAGGGAAAAGATCCCATCCTTCAGTTCCTTGTCCATGACATAGGATTCGATAAGACGTGAGTATCAGCCAAATGCTTCGCCCGATGATGCTTGTGCGAGCTAACAAGATTTGCAGCTACTGGGATTCTCCTTACGCCAATTTCAACTACAGCTATGTGGATGTTGCTGTTGACCAGTATGGATTCTGCACTATCGCTATTGACCGTCTTGGCATCTATCCTTCATCAATCGTCGCCGATGGTGTGAATACTCTTCAGCTCCCCTTGGAAATGGCAGCTGTATACGAAATCACTACGATGCTACGCGCTGGTACCCTATCCAATGTTCCTGACACTTTCAACACCATCGTTCATGTCGGTCACGGCTTCGGAGCTTCCATCATCTATGAAATGGTAGCCCAGGATCCCACAGCCAGTGACGGCATCGTCCTTACGGGCTTCTCCCAGGCAGATATTTTCTTTCCCCTGGCCCTCGCCGGGCTCGACAGTCAGCTTGCTCGCTTGAATCAGCCTCTTCGCTTCGGTAACGAGTCCTACGCCGCGATCACCCAGGCCTTGCTCGTCGTTGGCGCGGCCAACAATTCGTTGGCATATATTAATGAATTCCATCCTGAATTGGACCTGACATTGGCGGAAGTGGACGATGCCTTACAGAATCTGAATTTCTTGGACCTCGTTGCTGGTTTTGAAGGACCAATCCTGCCAACTACGTTGAATCTCCCTAATGACTACCTGACGTGGGCGGATATCCGCGCCTTTCAATTTGCGTACTTCGACTCGGGTCATTTCGATCCTGCTCTCCTGGTCTTCCTTGAGATGACTAAACAGCCATTTACGCCCGGTGAGCTATTGACCTTTTGCACCGGTACGACCACGGCGCCAGACTTCAAAGGTCCCGTACTCGTGGTCACGGGTAGTGAGTGATTTCATCCCCGAAGATACCCCCATAGCTGACATTTTTAAGATCAAGATGAGATCTACTGCGGAGGCGATTGCCAGGCCACAGGCGCCCCCAATGTGGTGGAGAAGGTGAAGACGGGATTCCCAGCCGCAAAGGTCTTCGAAGCTTATATCCAACCCAACACCGGGCACGCTCTGAATTTCCACTACGACTCCATTAGCGTGTACAAGGTGATCCAGAACTTCATGGTTACTAATGGTCTCAAGCCATCATAGACGCGTCTTGGGGGAGATAATACGCATCAAAGCAATTTGCTAGAGACTGCATGCATTGAAAATTAGGTAACCAAAGAATCAAATCGAATAAATCAGCCAACATTATTAGATCTCGTCAATCGAAGTGAAGTTCCTATTGATATGTCGACCAGCTTTAGGCTATATCGGAGTCAAGTCTTGGCATCATCCTACAGGATCTTTCCATCTGGATGTATGCGTTGTAGTTTAGTACGATGATAGTCTGTATTCTGCTCTCCTCGGCTATGACAAGGGTTTAAAGAAGACATGTTTTCTGAACGCCGAACAAATCCGCCTGAACCCGACCATAGACCTCTGCAGTGCTCTTATTTGACGACACAAATAAACGCGTAACTGCACATCAACGTCACATACGCTTGGTATAGCCTCATATCGGTACCACCAAGTGTGCCTTGACATTAAGGAGATTAGTATTCACTATATAAAAGCCAGGGTCAGTGTTTTGCACATGCCTCGAGCATTTCCCTTTTTGTTTTCGTCGAGCATTCTTTACAAATGAAAAGCTTCCCTCAAATGTGTCTTTAGCGAATCACAAGCCTCTCGTTGATTGGCGAATTAAAAATTGGAATTTTTGAAGATTGGGCTGCAACGCGTGTTCCCAGTAAAGCTCCTACCTGCATCAACAGTACTCCTGCAATTTCACGTCACTCTTTAACCCCGACGTCGAATTCGATGATTCCAATCACTACAGATTTAAGCCCCGCCTTTAGACCCTTTTCCAAGGCTTCGGCCTGTTTTACTGTACCTAAGCTGTCGTGTGATCATCTCAATTGGTGGGAAAGAGACCCGAAACCTGATGCTGTATTTCTTTAACCTCTTCTACTTCTTCTGTCGCCTCGTGCTCCCTATATACCACTCTTACTACATTCAAAGCAATTGTCATCTTAATCATGGAGTGCTGGGCTCACCAATATCACAGCCGCAAGTCGCTAAAGCCGGTACTTCATGAGCGCAAGATTTCTTTGCCTCTAATATCAGGAACTCGGATCTTACTTCAGTCCATGAACGGCGTAACCAGGAAGATGACCCAACGAGTTCTCTCGCAGGGTCGAGTACCCCACGTCTGTGTTGTCGGCGCAGGCTTCGCCGGGCTCAGATGCGCTGAGGTCCTATCTAGCAAGGGTATTAAGGTGACAATTTTCGAGGGACGAGATCGGATTGGCGGACGTGTGAGTGTATCTGTATGGCGCATCAGCAGTACCTGATCAGTTTAAGGTCCATCAAAGCAACCATTTGGGCCGTACTGTGGATCTCGGACCAAATTGGATTCAGTACGTTCTTCTCTTGTCAACATTAAGCACTACTTCGAGACGAGAGATTTCCTTTGGAGCTTTGATTCCATGGGAACCGTCATTGTAGAGCTTGAGATTTCACAGGAATTGCTAACCATAGTATTCTTCGCAGTGGTACCGCCGACAACCCGATTTTAGATCTTGCAAAGCAGACGAAAGGTACCACTTTCTCGCCACCTGAAGATGCCACACCTTCAATCTATGACGAGAAAGGTCACCGCGTGGACGAACGAACGGCAACGCAGCACTCAGAACTTGTTTGGGGTATCATTGGGGAAGGTTTCAAATACAGCAACCAGAACACCGCTTCGATACCCCCAGAGATGTCGCTAATGGACTATTTGAAATCAGCCGTAAAGGAAAAGGGCCTGAGTGACGCATCATCGAAGCTGGTCTTTCAGATGGCGCGAATGTGGGGGGACTTCGTCGGAGAACCCATTGAGAAGCAAAGTATGAAGTACTTCTGGCTGGAAGAATGCATCGAAGGAGGTAAGCCAGCCACCTTCATAGTCCATCATCAAGCCGTGCTTAACTCTTGAACCACATCAGAGAATCTGTTCTTGGCAAGTACATACCAGGCCATACTCAATCTGATCGCTAGTGGTGCTCTGGCCAAATCGGAGCTGCACCTATCCACAAAGGTTACCGCCATCGCCACAAAGCCCGAAACAAATCAACGCCCTTCAACGATCGTTACCACAGCCGGCAACACCACTCACGAATTCGATGAAGTAATCTTGACCTGTCCTCTTGGCTGGCTAAAGCGGAATCTCTCCATGTTCTCCCCTTCACTTCCATCCCGAATCACGAAAGCCATAGAACACATTGGCTACGGCCGTCTTGAGAAGGTCTACTTCACCTTCCCTACCGCATTCTGGCATACCGAAACCTCGCAGCCATTCTTCACCCAATACCTCTCTCCTACCTACACGGACCAGAACCCTGAGAAATGGACCATTGAAGGTGTCTCCCTTGCTACTCTACCCGAGGACTGCGCTCAACCTACACTACTCTTCTACATCCACGGACCTTGTGCTCAGCACGTTACTTCACTAGTCGAGGGTCTTGAGCCTGGCTCCAAGGAGCACTTCTCAAAAGTCGATGCTTTCTTCGCTCCCTACTATTCTCGCTTACCCAATTACGACATCACCTCAGAGGCCTCCAAACCAACCAGTATCCTGGCGACGAATTGGCAAAACGACGAATTCGCCGGTTGGGGCTCGTACACGACCTTTCAAACTAGCAAGGCAAGGGACAATGTCTTGTTAGACAAGGATATTGAAGCTCTTCGGGAAGGCTGTCCGGAGAGGGGAGTGTGGTTTGCGGGCGAACATACAGCTCCTTTCGTCGCATTGGGTACCGTCACCGGTGCATACTGGAGTGGGGAGAGAGTCGCGGCTAGGGTTTTGGAGGCTTATGGGATGTGATCTGGGAACATCGGGAGGTTTGTGGGCTATAAGGGATCTAGGGGAGCTCTTAGAATGGTATTCTCAAAGCTGGAGTTTGGACGTGCATGGCAAATGCCTGGGCTTTTACTGCATAAATTGCAAATATTAGAAGGGATGCATATCTAGATTGATAAATAAATGACTACTGGCGAAGCGAGCCTTGTCGATTAGACGATCATCGTACAACACCAAAATTACCTCTGGATAGCACATCTCCAAGCTACGTGCCTCTGTGCCTGTGGGATTTTCGAATCAGAAGAGCTACTAGGAATCGAAGACCGTTAGTCACAAGCTCCTCGCAGCTATGTCTACGTGCAAACAATCTAGCTCCGCCCTTGCCTCTGCGCGTCAAATCAACTCCACCATCATGCGATCTGCCACGAGAGGCTAGATGCTCGCTCTTCCACACCGCCAATTCAACAGCAATTCATATGTAAAACACAGACAACCGTCAACATGACGACAGCAGCAAAACTGCTAACATCTCGTCTTCTGAGGCGTCCTTGGGGTTATGGGGCCCTCAGGTATCTCATACAGCGGCACCCGTCCCCTATTTCTCCGAGCTAAGTTCCACATACGCCCTACCCTCCGACACTTCACACGTTCCCACCGCATACTCGGGATTTTGCATATGAGGAATCTCCTATGGCGGCTGGCGATCCGCTGGCACCTCTGACTTCTGATATGACAGTGGTTCTGAAGCCCTAATAATCTAGTCCTTTCCATCAATCATTGACCGGCTTCTCGTAGTCGTTGCGCTTTGGCATATGTAAAGGTCGATTATGCGTTGATTGATTCTCAACTTTCAATACGGCTAAACCTCCCCTTCTTCGGCGTCTTCGGCGCCGTCGACATCTCATGAATAATAGAAGCTGATACCAAACTATCTTTCTCCGGCACAGCTGGTGGTCCAGCAGGTAACTCCCCATAATCTCTACCTTCTGACAGCTCATACGGCGCAAGGTCATAGCGAGTATGTTGCACCAATGGCATCTCCTGGGGTGGTATTTGATCTGACGCTAACTCTGGTTTCGCAAATTCCGCTGGCGGTGATGGCAAGTTCGATGTGAGATCTTTGAAAGTTTCCGCTGCTCTGCGTCGGTTTGATCTTCTTCGAAGGAGCAGGAAGGCGGCGAATACTGTTACGATTCCAAGGAGGCCACCTACCGAAGCACCAGCGATCGCTCCATTCGAAATCGTAGCACGAGCGACGGCGGGATGCAGAATTGATGTTGGGCTGTTCGTTGGTACTGAAGCTGAAGCTGAAACCGAGGGTCTACAATCCGGCGTCCCCACAGCTACAAGATCCTGCGCTTTAGAAGCCTGGGCTTGCCAAAGCGTGATTTCCTCGTTGTCGTTATCAACAAGCATATATGCGGAGGTGAAGAAGGGGAGGCCGAGGACTAGCATGTCGTTTGCATTGACTTCTTGCAGGCTGCCTATGAGGACCTCTCGTGTGCTGGTACCGTTGTCGATCGATCCTTCGCCTGAGGCATTGAAGTCGTATTGGGGAACTATGAGTTGGTGGTTGGGGATTCGTATGTCGAGGCCTGGGGCGATTGAGATTGTGAGATCGCCATCATACCTATCTTCATATCAGTAACTGCGAAAGGGTGAGACGCTGGGGTTGAACTTACGCTCCGTCCGCATCGATTACCATTCCTTGCCATGCGAGATAGGTGCTTGCCCTGTAGAGGTATTTTGATCCAGAGATTGACAGGAACGTCTTCCACATATCGTACGAGAGGGACAGTAGGGTGAAATGCGGCTCCAGGCAAGCTTTTGCGGCCGCGGCTTGATTTGGTCCGAAAAGGCTAAGGTTCGAGCCGTTCTTGAGGTTCATCTTGATATCCGTAATCGTCGATATGTAACAATTGTGTGTTTCATTCATAGTATTCATCGGGATCGTTATCTTATCCCCGGAGATTTTGGCAGCGTCGTAACCCCCAAGTACTAGGGTCCCGTCCATCTGATGTTGCGCTTCAGCTCCGGTCCAGCCCTGCCAATAAGACCATGTTTTGGACGGTATTGAGCCCACGGATGATAAAAAGTTCAACAAAGTAGAATTAGCGCCCAAGCCGAGGGTGTTCATCGTCTCTCCCGGGCCTCGAGAGACGCTAATCGGGAATCTGGGAATCGAGACATTGGCAGTCATGCGAATGGTATCGGTGCCCCAAAGATCCATAGTATGATTTGGATCAATACCTGAATTCTCGATAGCGGTCTTCAAGACGGAACGAGTGGCGGCTGACGACCAAGTACTAGAGTTCCCTTCGTCAAACAAGCCCCCCAGCTGATAGGCGCATTCTGCTAGAGTATCATTAGTATTGCAATTTGGCGACTTGATAGGGTATTGACTGTCGAAAATATAGGTATTGTTCAAGGCACTGAGACAAACTGTCAGTTTCGTGCTGGTTTTTTTAAAGATTTGGATTGAGAGACTGACGCACTGAGCCCAAAGGTCAGGCCCTGAGATAGGTCGCCCACAGAAATCGGATTGCCTCGCCTCAAGCTTTGGTTGCCTGAAGTAACGTTCTGGATAGGGATCGCAATTGGAGAAGGGGCAGGACATGGAGCTCCAGGTGTAGCGGCGGCGGAATATACCGCAGCAACAGAGGATGCGATAGATGACCGAAATAACAAAGAGTAAGACACTAATATTGGGAGGATCGTTTGCCTTAAACACATCATGGGTTTGGAGCGGAGGAGATATATACAATTACACGCACAAAATAGAAGGAAGAAAGACGGAAGCCAAATGGAGAATGATCGGACCCAGGTTCCCACGAGGCTAAGTGACGAGGAGCAGTTTCAAACTCACAGTTGTTTACATGCCGCATGCAGGTAGTCCGTAAGGCAGTCTATGATGGCAGTTGAAACTTGACCGATGAAGGATTTATAGACTAATGCAGCCTGGGGTTCTACGATAGAGCCATTGACCAACCATTCGAGGTTGGGGAACAGATATAGCTCAGTCATCCTTGATAATAGGAAGCTGCGGTAATTCATTGGATGACAAATGACGTTTTGGTCCAAGCGCCCATGTTGACACAGCACAGCCATGAGATCAAACTTTCACGAATTCCGTCTTGGTAATCGAACGTCGACAAGCTCGACGGGAAGATGTTGACGACTTGTACATGTTAACTCAGGTAGACCGATACTCTGTGCTGAATGCAAGGATCAAGACCGGAGGACGAGACAAATCCAGAAACGTCTGCATGTCCACCATGAGACGTGGACGCTGGAGTCGTTTGTTGGGGGCCGAAAGAGAGTTTTACAGGGGTGCTCTGTGACCCGGCGGCTGCGTTCGGGGGAACGCTGTTCCTAATATCGACCGTTTCAGGGAGCTTTGCTGTGCAATCCTTCGCGCATTCCTTGGAGGCCTGCCATTGGCCATCGAGCCTTTGCCGCTGTACTATCCATGCAGGCTTCACGAGAGCGATCGGCTGTGTATACAGTAGTGCCTGCTCGATACTAGCCGTTTCACTTCGTACCAAGAATGGTGATGCCTATCTCAAAAAAGGGTTTGCAGTTGTCGCGTAACAGAATCCTTCCTATTCCGCTGTTACTTTGAAGAAATGTACTGATATGTACTGACCTCTACTGAATTACTACATGCGCATATATATACACAATCTGCAGCAAGACTCAATTAAATGAAGCAATCACCGGCATCGTTACCCTTCAGTGGTCTGCGTGCTCTTCTCCCTGTTGGACTTTGGTCATTTCTGCTCTCGCGCAGCTTGGCCGCGAGCAACAACGCGCACTGCTACACAGGCAATGGAACGGTTTCTGGGGATGTCCCTTGTGATAGCTCGAAAGATACCAGCTTCTGTTGCGGCGTAGGATGGAGCTGCCTGTCCAATGGTCTCTGCCAATACCGTCATAGCACCTCGTTTGCAGAGGGTACTTGTACTGATAAGACCTTCCCGACGGGCTCTTGTCTAGGCATATGCTTGGCTAGTGAGTGCCCCATTCTCTCCACCACGAAGAATCGCGTCCCTAGACGCATCAACAGGCTTGACAGTGTATACTGACATCTATAATAGGCGGCAACCAAGATCAAACCCTAATACATGATTGTGGAGGGAGCGGCGACGGGGACACCAACAGCTGGTGCTGCGCGGGAGTAGAAGGCACCACTGGTCAAGGACAAGATTGCTGCTCAACCAATGCCACGACAAGCCTGGACTCATATCCATATTCAACGTTCACTGTAATCTCAGCGCTTTCTACAAATTCCGCAGCTGCTTCATCAACTACCTCAACGTCCTCGAGTCCCTCCTCGACTAAAGCCTCTGCATCCTCGACGCCCAAACTTGCTAGTCCCAGCTCGGATTTGAGCACCTTTTCGAGCACGAGAACCTCGCCCACCAGCAGCCCAACTTCAGCACCTACAAGCATAGCACATACTTCGACCAATCATACCGTAGCGCTTGGCGCCGGTATTGGTGTGCCTTTGGGCATCCTCCTCTTTGCGGTGATCGCAATGCTCGTGTACCGAGATCGGAGGAACGATAAGCGTATAAGAGATCTGCAGGCTTCAATGCCGAATACAAAAGGAGCGGCTCTTGATCAAGACCCTGAGGAGTTCCAAAGTCCATACCGTCAAGGACACGAGCTAGCAACGGGTCTTGACCGTGGGGAACTTCCCTCGGGCTATGAAAGCCATGAAATGCCTGAAAGACCACGGTATGAGATGACGTGAACTGAAAGAGGAGCATTGCGTGTAGACATTGCTGAATATGGCATGACGCCAACGCGGACCATAAAAGGGAAGGTTTTTGGAAATATATCTAATAAGATCACTACAATATAAAATTTAAAACACTGGTCCGAATTTAGCATGGAGGCATGTTGCAAATACGCGCCCACGGTTGACAAGATGCCCTAAGCCTTGTGTGGGGCTGAGCTTCAGACCCATCCTGGGCTTTCGACTCTGCAATGAGATGACAGGTGTATGATGTGCCTTGGCACGGTCGAGCTCACGGTGTTTCAGGTCTGATGCATGCTCGGCGCTAATACAACGCGAAGGATTCGTCGCACAGCACGCGAGATACTGGCTGTGCGTTCATCTATCCTGGTTCTCGATATCTCTATTGCCCGCTTCTCTTTTCTTGCTGTTGTTCCTATATCACAATCGATAATTGGACATATTCGTCGCGATGCAGAGCCATCGCCTAATAAGTGCTCTTGTTATATTATTGAGACTTTTTGTCACGCTGCATGCTTTACCTTCGTCAAGACATGTCCTCGGCACTGATGCTCACGTCAAAACTCTTGGGCCGCGTCAAGAACCTGGCGTGGTCGCCACTCCGGACTTCCTTCGGCGAGGGTACCATGCTTGTAAGTGTGGTTTGTGCAAGTTTTGGGCTTCCAATAACCAGGTCTGTAGCTATCGTAGTCGGCGACTGGGTATACATCGACGGCGGGGAGTACTCGTTCAGAGATAATGGAACAACGTGGTATCAATATTGTAGGCTTCTGGGATTACGATTTACTTGCAGCTGCTCATGATGGCGGCTTAGCGACGTCGCTGCTCTCGATCGACCTCTCTCAAAATTGGACAAACGCAACGATTGGGATACAATCCACCCCCAAGCCTTCTGGTCTTTCTAATCTCAATGGCCCATCACTATGGTATCATGAGCAGGAAGGGGTTATATATACAGGGTATACCGGTTGGAATTCTACCTTTGGCTTCGCACCTCCAGAACCTCCAATCTCAATCTGGACTTTCAAGCCCGACGGTGCTGGTAGCGGCGCATACACCGAGGCGATCACTCCTGGTGCTGGGACATTGGACAGCGTCGTTCGCACGAGCCTACCTTTCCAAGCCTTCGACAGTAATGGTAGTGCCTGGCTGCTCGGGGGATTTGACGAATCCGGTCACACGAACCATGCAGTGCCTGGCATTATCCAATTCGACATGGCTGCTCAGACCTTTACTAATCACAGTGCTTCTGGTTACTTGAACAACAGTGGTGCCGTGATCAAAGGCGCTATGCATTATGTACCATCATTTGGACCAGAAGGCCTGTTCCTGATGATGGGAGGATCAATATCGGCGAATTTGATTGATACCATGATTGACATGGAGACAGTTTCAGTGTTCGATCCCGCCAAGCAAGAGTGGTGGAATCAGACAACTACGTGAGTTCTATTTTCGGAGTCATTACTACCCACCTGGGGCCCTTTTCGGAGTTGCAAGACATGTTTCAATGGCAAATTGCTTCTGACACATGTTCCACGACCGTTTTCCCCCTGACAGAGTAATATTGACCCTGAAATTGTTTAGTGGAAGCGCACCGGCAGGGAGAGTGCATTTCTGCACGGCAGGCATCAATTCTACGAACGGCACATACGAAATGTGAGTCAGTCCATGCACAGATATACATGATTGTCTGTGCTAAACGCCTTGCTAGTTTTGTATATGCTGGATTCGGCAATATACCAGGCTTAGGGGCTATTCAATTTGACACGATAAACATTCTCACGTTGCCAGCTTTCCACTGGATCAAAGTCCCATATAATCCCGAAAACCCTCGACATGGCCTTACCTGCGAACATGTTGGAGGGAGTCAGATCCTCACTACTGGCGGCATTGACTCGAACCCTCAAAATGCAGCAAAACTCCTTGCCGGCCCCAACAGCCCCAGTGCCATCAATAACGCCACATTTGATAGTCCAGATCCATTTGCACAGGGATTAAGTATCTTCGATATGACGAGCTTGGCTTTCCAAAGCCAATATACAGCTGGGGCACCACCGTATGAGCAGCCTGATGTATTGAAGCAATTCTATTCGCAGTCACAGCAGTAAGCCGCCGTTGAGCTTTCTATTTGACCACTTCAACGACTGACATTTCACCCAGATCATATACCCAGAATCTTGTACCAGGTGTCGCAAAGCTCCTAAAGACTACGCACTTTACTAACAGTAGGTCTTCGCCTGTTGTCTTTTATTCCCCACTGACTCCGTATTCAGCTACCGCAAATTCCACTGTGCCTAAAAGTCCCCCCACTGACCCTAAATCAACATCAAAAACACCATCAAACTCGTCAAAGTCTCGCATTAGCGCGATTGCAGGCGGAGTCTCTGGTAGTATAGCCCTGCTCATCATCGTTTGTGTCGTCTTTCTACTCAGAAGAAGGACGATGCGAAGAAGAGCACAACAAGCTGAACGGCCCAACAGCAATTCGGAGAATACGGTGCTTTACCCACCTTGGCAACCAGAGCATGGCCCACTCGAGATGCATGGGGACGAGCGGCCACATGAAATGAGGGAGGACGGTATCATTGAGATGCACGGGCAGAGTATTCAGGAAATGGAACAGAGAGCGCCACCGGTCGAGTTGTATGCTTCTCCTCGCTTTTGATGCCATTGAATTGAAAAGCAATAATATTATACATCAAACTTTCCTTCTGCGTGGCATTTAAGACTGATCTCACCTTTTCATTATAAAGAAAGTGGGTTGATCGAGAACAAAATGCACCGGTACTCTCCCAGTGTAATATATCAGTATATCCATTGACAAGGCCGTGTACGAAACAAGTGGCGCGGTTTTCTATCCAAGCCGAAGGATTACACTCATCTTTTTAGCTGCAGGACTAGCTCCTGCTTTCGACGCCAGTAACCCCTGCTCTTTCATTAGTGTGGTGTGGGTGCAAAGAACCATATTCCGGCATGAAACATCCATGTTCCACTCATTACGAATAATAATGCCTAGGAATCCTTCAAAGGGGTACAGACGAAACAGATCACCGCACGAGCCGCTCTCGTGCATCTTGCAGTGTTTCGAATTGTTAACTAATTATTTAGCAAACTACCAGTTAGTCGATCCATTCTGCCCTTTCCCCCCTTGATATTAAATAGTTTAGTGTAGTCGGTCTAAACCTTAGAGTAGTTGGTTTAAACTGGTAGTTTGTACGAGGCTGACAATAGGGCTGAGGGCACCCCTTTTCGTGGGACTGGCAGAAGAGCCGAGTTAGGGTCGACCATCTTTTCTGGCATAGTGATTCTCTAATAGGTTTAGCGCCAGGGCTTCTTCTGCGGTAGGCTTATCGGGCTAACCGTATACTGCAAGTTATAAACGATTATGAGTTTATACTAGGGGAGGTGCTACAGAGACACCCCCTAGATCGCTACATAGACACCCTCCCCATATTGGGCTAGTAGTGGCGTTTGCCGTAACCATTAGTATGTCTACTGCTGGCACGCGGTACGGTCGCGTCGCCACTTCTCCCTCTTAAAATAAGTAACTCACCTCACCGCAACGACAGCTATGGACCTACTACTACCGCAGAATAGCCTATTAGAGGGCTCCCTCGGTCTGCTCGTTAAGACGGTATAAGCGTATGTAAAAGACGTCGGATTTAAACGATTTAGGCGTTTCTACTATCGCCCGGCGCGTTTTTCGGCCAGGATAAGAGCGAAAACAGCGAAAATCCTGTATTATTAAACGCTCGCTATACTACCTAGCTATATACTACATCTGAAGATTTTCCTATTCAGAATCTAAATATATGTGACGTCGTCGTCGCTGACGGTGTTGGGGATAAGGTAGCAGCGTTACTACCGTGCGCCCGCGTCGCCTGAATAATTACAACAACTTTTGTTACGGCAAGCGCAACCACTAGCCCAATATAGGGGGGGTGTTTATGTAGCGATCTAGGGGGTGTCTATGTAGGCAAAGGGGGTGTCTCTGTAGCACCTCCCTATACTAGTCATGTAAGCTTCGTAGTTGGTTGTTGGTTATGACCCCCAAACCAACTAACTAAAGTACTCTAAACTCTAGTGAAATTGGTTGGTTTGGCGGTAAACCTATATTGTCTGGGCGGCTAGACAAAATGTAAAGATTGATGAGCTGGACAGATCTGACTTCATATGACGCGCTTCCCCCTTCTCTTGCTAACAAATGCTTTTTCGTCCTATCACCCTGAGCATTGGTAGTATTGTCTCGGTAGTACTTCTCTTCCTCGGCACCGTATTGCATTTTGATAGGAAAATCGATCATGTACTTAGGGAGCATGGATTACAAGCCGACACAACTACCGGCGACCGTATTGTCAATGGGTCATTTGCAGCTTTCGGCAACGAGAATTCAACAATCCTTTCGGAAAAAGAGCCTTCAACCAACGACTTGATCGCAAACTCGACTCTTGGCGTAAGTTGACGGAATGCATATAAGACCCACAGAGCTAATACCTGGGCAGTTTGAAAAGATACTCGGACTCAGTCTCCCAGAAAGGACTGATCGTCGGGACATGCTCTCGCTCGTAGGAACGTTTTTCGACATCAAAATCGACTGGATGGATGCGGTCAAAGGGGAAGACATCAACAAGAAAGCGTGGCCTGCTGTCTGCATGACCTTCTCCGTCGCGAAGTGAAGCGCTGACCTAGGTGATAGCATTGGAACACGAGAACGAATCTCAGTCTGGGCGAGCTGGGCTGTTGGCGATCGCATCTGAATGCAGTACAGAGGTAAGACTTGCTCTGCAACGAAACGCAGGGAACGTAAATGACGATCTGCAGAGTCGTGCAAGACGGATTATCAACAGCATTGATAATCGAGGACGACGCAGACTGGGACGTCAACATAAAGTCACAGCTCCAAGGATTGAGCAAAGCAGTAGAAGCGCTTGGGAGTCCCGATGGCCAATCTGCACCTTCTTCACCTTCAGGTGCAGCAACAAATCCAGGCCCCTACGGCGACAACTGGGACCTCCTCTGGCTGGGTACCTGCCTAACGCCACAGGGTCCCAGCGAAGTCCAGACATTTCCCGGCCAGGGTTCCGAATGGCCGAATCTCGTGCACATGGTGTTTCGCGCGCATGGAGGCCTAGGCTGTACATTCGGTTATGCCCTGAACAGAAGGAGCGCCATATCGCTCTTAGGATGGCTTCTTGACGTCGATGATACCACTGACTTCACGATAAGCAAGTGGTGCGAGCACCATGACTGTATCACCGTTTGGCCACACCTTATAGGGAGTCATGGGTATGTGGGGCGAAAGGGGAGAGATAGTGATATTTGGCATTCGGCTGAGCCTAAAGAGAAGGAATTGGCGAGAGTGGAGGCTGGGGACGAGGTCAGAGAACAAGGGGAGACGTGGAACATTGCGCATAGTGCTATCTTGGAAGTGATGGAGAAAGTGGGAAACAAGGGCCTAGGGAATGGGTAGGTATTTGACAACGGGAGAACCCTGAATGCATAGAAGTCATGATTGGTTGTTACCAAATTCCAAAAAGTGTAGGGACCATAGAGTACAATGCTGCGATGCAGAATGCCCGCTAAGTCGTCAAGGAGACCCAAGAGTAAGGCGAAGACTTAGATCTCGAATTGAGTGTCTAGCCAGTGCCGAACCACTACCTTGCCTTCATCCAACCACCCTCTTCGATGCGCTCTCACGATAATAGCTGCATGCGAATGCCTCACATTGTGGATGTACACGCGAAACTTCTGAAAGCCCACCTCATCTAATGTGTCCACCATGGTGAATTGCTCGGGTGTAAGGGCTAGGGTTGGAAAGTCGTCGCGGCGCGATGAAGTCCGCTTGAGACTTGAGGTTGAGAACCGCCGCGGGGCCTTTTCGGTATGGCCATTATGGCTCTCAGGAGATTCAGAATCATCATCAGAATCCCCCAACGGTAAGTACTGTTGCTGCTGCCCAGCATTTATATTCTCGTAGGCTCTTTCCATCGTATGGCGAGCATTCTCGACCAGTAATGGTATTCGATAGCTGCCCAGCCCGATTCCAGATTTACCTTGCTCATGTAGCTTGATGCGTTGTTGGCTGCGGATAGACTGCACGCCCGAGTTGATGAGGAAGACGACGGAGCCGATAGGGATGAGGACGAAGAAGAGGGCATAGAGTGGGACGCTGGTCAGCAGAGCCGAGCTGCTGCCTGCGAGGCGGGTGACGAAAGGTGGCTGTATGTCAGGAGGCCTAAGGGAGACTGGGTCAGTAGGATCGAGGATGTTGGGGGCATAGTCTGGAAGGTAGTTGATGTTGATCGCGTCGAGATTGGTAAATTGGTCCAGGGTGGATATGCATGTTGTGTAGTAAGGGGCAGAGCGGTCGTTGACGATGTTGGCGTAGAGTACGCGATGTTTGAATTGTGCAAGGGCAAGAATGAAGATGCTGCTGGGGTCCGCGAGAACGGATAGTAATGGACGACCTGTGTCGCGAAAGGTATCGATTGTGAATAGTTGGCGACCCGAGGTAGAGAGGGTTCGAGAGCCGAGAAAGTTCCATATGTGATGTTGTGCTCGTAGGACTGGTGTGCGTACACCGAGATGAGGGGATGCGAATGTGGTGAAGTTGACGGGCTCGATTTTTTTGAACCAGCCATTCGAGTAGAGTAGACCTATCGCATATCTCGCGACGAGGCCTCCTAGCGAGTAGCCGACTACGCTGACTTTCTTGATACGACAGCCATCCTGCTCCAGGTCTTCAATGTATGTCTCAATCTCTCGAGTCACTCTTTCAGCTCCCAAATCGATGCCATCGTAGGTAAAGTTTCCCGAGTTTGTCTTCGCGACTAGTATGTGTAGCTTGTCTTCTGAATGCTTCTCTCGTAAAGCTGAGGCGACATAGGCCATGTGCTTTGGATTGCCCCATAGTCTTGAGATGTTAGCTCTATGCAAGGCGATCGAGTCTAGATGTAGCAAACCCATGTATCAACACGCAGAGATGGTCGGCTTCTGGCCGTCCGTCGCTTGCTGTCCGCTCTGTTGCCTCCATGTCTGATAATGCGCCCGAATGCGCTGCGGTGTTGGAGTTTATGAAGGCTTTGGGCAGATATTCAGCAGCGGCAGAACGAGAATAATTGATCGCAGCGACAAGGATGAATGACGATGGCAGGCATGGCATGCAAGCGCGCCAAGGCGGTCAATTGTAGTCCGTTTCGGGCCGCTTCCGCTACGCCAAGCCCGGTGCCAAGATATCGAACATCTGGAACATGACTCTCTTGGTTCGGTCGCCTTGCTTCCCTGCTTAGGCCAACGTCGTCTCAGTAACGGCTGGATACGTCGACTTGAGAGTAATTCTCGCACTACCCTCTGTCCTCGGCAGTGATAATAAGTCAGCCCAAGGTTTTCTACGGAACACCACCACTCAAGTCTAACGTTGCGTCGTACCTTACGCCGACACTTCTTAGCCATGCTAGTACTCGTAGCCAACATATAAGCCCTTAACGCATCAAAATATCAACCAAGTCTCACTCCTTCAATGCTCATCTTTCAATCATATCTCATCAATATGTTTTCTTCACTTGGCCTTCTCAACCAGTTTGATTGCCCAGAGCAATCTCACTGCTCACTTTCAACTTGCCTTTTCGCCCATCATAAACCCCCGGCCCGCAACGCCAGTGATATTGACGGTCTCGAACAAGAAGAACCACGCAAGCGGCAACGGCTTAATGAGAATGGTGACAGTAACAGTGAGCTACGAGCGGCCGTACCTGAAGTATCGAATCAGCAAACAGTGGCAAAATCGCAGCCGGAAGCAAATGTTGAGCCTCTGAAGTCTCCTTTTACAGCGTCAAGACCGGTTTCTCCACCACCTTTACGAAATACAAGGACTAAAGCTACAGACATACCCTTGGCACAACACGTCTTATCCAAGAAGACCACTTCCAAATCGGTATCGAAAACTAATGGTGCGACTACTCCAACTAAGACAGCGGTCGAAGTGACCCTGAATCCGAGAATGTTACCCAATCCGCCAGCGTCTCATGCGGTCCGCATGCAGCTTATTGCTATCGTTCACGAGCAAATGAAACGACTCAACGAAGAACTTTGGCAGACTCATGGACCCGCAAAGTCCTCTTTGCGGCTCTCTGCTCAGGAGCTGGCTGTAGAAGCTTTAGAGGAGGAGGAGATGATGGCGACGCAAAATCCATCAGTCTATTTGAACATCATAAAGCTACGAATCGTCAAGTTGAAGAAGATGAAACTACCAGAGTGGAAGGAAGAAAGACTGAAGCAGATCGCCAAGCGCGCACCAGTAGACGTGGAAGCTAAACCTGCAAGTGTTCCGAAAGTCATCGAGACCGGGCTGTCTTCCGCAGAAGAGATTGCCTTTTTGTCTAAGATTCATGCGAAGCAAAACCAACTGGCAAAGTACGGATACGTCCCAACCGCTCCGACTGAGAGGGAAGTGGGAAAAGCCCGCCAAGGTGTCGAGGCAGCACAAGGGTGGGAGCAATGCGACAGATGCAAGACTCGCTTCCAAGTTTTCCCGGGAAGGAGAGAAGAGGACGGCGCTTTGACTTCTGGGGGACAGTGCTGTTACCATCCATCAAAGCCTCGAAGACCTCAACCGAAAGACAAAGCGGATAAAGCCAGCAAGGAATCCATCTATGCTTGCTGCAACGAAAGTGTGGGACTTTCGTCAGGCTGCACTAAAGGTGCTACTCATGTCTTCAAGATATCGGACCCGAAGCGGCTTGAACTGATGATGCCATTCAAAGAGACCCCGCAAAAGCTGTTGACTCCGGGCCCAAATATCGCTGTTTGTTTCGACTGCGAGATGGGATATACGACTATGGGATTGGAACTAATCCGGCTTACCGCAACATCCTGGCCCAAAGGGGAGGAATTGCTAGATGTGCTGGTCAGACCTTTGGGTGAGGTGCTTGATCTGAACTCCCTATTCTCGGGAGTGTTCCCGAGTGATTACGTAGACGCGGTACCTTACGACACCACGCCTGATGGCAGTGCAATCGATTTTGAAGATAGTACCATGCCAAAGCTGCGATTGGTAGATTCGCCATTGAGGGCTCGTGACTTGCTATTCGAGCTCCTGACACCAGAGACACCTCTTATCGGACACGCATTAGACAATGATTTGAACGCTACGCGCATTATTCATCCATGCATCGTGGACACCGTCCTCCTCTACCCGCATCCACGTGGCCTGCCCATCCGATATGGCCTCAAAGTGCTCATGAAGAAACACTTAGATCGGGATATTCAGATGGGTGGAGCTCAGGGTCATGACTCGAAAGAAGACGCCCAGGCTGCAGGAGACTTGGTGAGATTTAAGGTCGCGGAGATGTGGAAGGCGATGAAGAGGGATGGTTGGACTGTGAGAGAGAGGGAATTTTTCCCGCCATTACCTAATGCGTCAACGAAGGCCCATCCGTTTGGGTCGTACGCGACTCAGGTGAAGGCGTGAATCTGAACAATGTGCTGCATGCGAGATAAACAGGCGTGATATACCCTCGTCCTCGTCATCTGGATTTTATTTAGGAAGCCCTCTCGTGATAGCAAGAGTCTCTGGCCTCGCTCAGTAGGCTCATCTCAAATTAGACTTCCAGCGTTTCGAGAATAAAGAGTTTTGACACAGTCCCTTCATTGATCCCCTCACTGGTCTGGACAATTAATAACTGTCAGTCATGGCTATAGTCCTTGTCTTGTCTTCTCTTCGGCCATGAGTTTAGTTCTACCCTACCTGATCTCTCCTCAAGGCATTTTCTTGATTTTCCGAGCCGAATCTGCAATTATTGAAGCCGAACTCATTGTTCTCTAATATCTAACATCGAACCTCAATACTAAAGGTCCAACAAATCTAATCTGCTCCGTCGTTCAAAGCCAACGACGAAGCTCAATCGCGCCACGTATCAAGCCCTCCACGCAGGCTTTATAGCATCATGTGTCGCTTGTTTTGGTTTTGCATATAAGTCCTTACCGCAAGGCCTATACCTCCTTTGCCGGGTTCCCTCAATATTGTTTCGTGCTAACGCACTTTTCTTTGTACTCTATAACGGTGACAAGCAAGCCTGCATGACATCGCACACATTACGAACGTTGAACGCTGTCATTGCACCGAAAATTGAAACAGTCTCACAGTCATTGTTATGGGACTGTTATTATGAACAGGCAAAAGTGAGTACGCAGATAGCCCAAATATAATCCCACAGAGGGGAAATCTCCTAATGACTCTTCGAGGCAGACATCGAGGGCTGTGGAGCCTAATCAATCATTACGCATCCAACGATGTCTTCAACATGTCCTTTTGGTGGCAAAAATTGCCCATCATGAATGGTAAGTCGATACCACGGAGAGAACCCAGAAACCGGCACCTAGTAGCTGAGCTTGGCTACCTCCAGTAATCCGACAGAGCCAGAACACATCGGGCACATAGCTCGACTCGAGCGATTTTACCATAATTTCGGGTATTGATCTCGAAACCTTGGTAGCAAGCACTGCTCTGGTTTGATGCCAGTGATCTAAAGGCCGGAGGCGCATATTTCGTCGCCTAAAGAAAAGAGTTTTATTCGCAAGTGCCAACACATGTGGTTAAAATATCAGAGAATATCCATCCAGCCACTACATTAGCTAGCTTCTTCATCTGTAAAAGGTTTCACTCTAGCAGTACTGACAGCTATCCAGCTGGAGCTTCAAATACGAGTAATCCCCCGTATTCGAGTATGAACATCAAAGGCTCGCTGGTCTGTTGGTCGTCGGGCACTTGACGTCTAGTACCTGACCTAAGAAGTTAGACTCCCTAAGAGTCGAGCTTGAAATCGTTGGATTGCAACTACCATTCCCCGTCAGCCTGGCTTACTAAGCAGGTCTTGGCTTAGGGCTAGGGCAAGCCCCTTAAGATAATACATAGCTGGCAACTGCCATAGTTACTACTCCTTAATGAACTATATTAATATATAGAAGAACCATACCTATGGACGTTATTAACGGGTTATAAGCCCGGTATATAACGTACTTATTATATAGTTTATTCAGTGTATTCCTAGGGCGAGCTAGAGAGCCGTTAAGGAAATAATAGTATTTTATATTTTTTATACCGCTATTTTAAAAGTAAAATCTCTAAAATCCTTAACGTTAACCACTCTTTATCTATATTACTCTTAGGTATAATAGGAGGTAATAGTAATATAAAGATCTTTAAATTAAGGAGTAAAAGTAATTAAGAGTTATAAAAAGTCGATATTATTATTATTCTAAAGGCTGAAAAAGTCTAGGGGTATACTATCGATAAAGAAAGATATTAATATCCTATCGCCCTAGATCCGCTAATTAGAATACTAGTATACCGAGATAATAAGGGAAGATTATATAAAGCTTTATTTATTACGCCGGAAAAAAAGAAGGAGTATAGGGTAACTAAAAAGGAATATTAAAAAGAACTAGGCGAATAAAAGGATAACTATAAAATAATATATAGTTATATTCTATTTAACCTAGAACCGAACCTGAAGACCTATATCGCCGGCGTTACGAATAATATTAAGGCGATAAATATTCTTTACTAGCTTTTCGAATATTTTAATATATAGACCGTCGATTTATATATATATTAAATTACTCGTAAAGATTAGGATAACTTTAAGTCTTTACTAGAGTACGAGAATTATATAAAGACGTACTAAAAGAGGCTCGCTAATATAGGAACTTTATTACCCGAATAAATACTAGCGTTATACTTTAGGGTAGGAATTAACCCTAAATTATATATATACGTCGTTAATATATAAAGTCTAGTTAAAAGAGATAAAACGATATTTACCTTAAACGATATATTTAATAAACTCCTAGAATATAATAATCGCCGATAGAATTTAAAGGCGTTAATACTAAGAAAGTAGAATAAATATAGAAATAATAGGAGTAGAAATCGTAATACTTTTAATTATAAATTAGGATCTAGGAATAACTTTATAAATCCTAGCTATAAGAAGGGTAAAAATAATAGAGATCGTCGAAAAGATAAATTTAATAATAAGCCGTATAAGGAAAGAAAGAATTACGAGGGTTATAAAGGGTATTACTTTATAGAAAATTACTACTACCTTTATAAAAATAAAAGGCCGGAAGGCTAGGAGGTATATAAAAGTAAATAATACCTCCTAGTTAAAAACCGTATTAACGGTTTAGGTAAGAAGCCCGCCGAGGCTAAGAAGATTAAGAAAATACTTATTTCTAGCTATATAAATAAGACCGAAATATTAAACGATAAGGACGATACCTTCTAGATAGACTCAGCCGTAGATATTTATATTATATACGACTTCTCCCTATTTAATAAGGCTATATATAAGGAGAAGCGATATAAATTCGTAGTAATTAAAGACGGATCCTAGTATAGGATTTATAATATTAATATTATTAGTATTAACCCGTTTATTAACGGTGATTATAAGGAGTTAGATCTCGTTAATATATATTATATTCCTAATATAGAGTATAATCTCTTATCGCTAGGAACGTTAGAGCGGAATAGTTATAAATTTTAAATAATTAATAAAAGAATAGATATCTTAAATAAATAAGGGGAGCTTTATTTATCTAGAACCTATATCGGGACTAAATACTCGCTTAATTTAAGAAAATCCCTAACTGCGCTTAAGACTAGGGCGAATCCTCTTCTTCTACCTTTTATAATTATTAGTTCTTTAATTAAATCCGGATTATAGACTTAATAGTATAGGAGGTTTTATTATTTAAATATAAATAACGTTAAAAGGCTAGCGTATTTATTAGAAGGAATAAATATTTAGAAAGTTATATCGCTTTAAGCCCTAGAACCACCTACTAAAAGATATAAACTATATATTATAAGGTATTAATACCGTGTTATCGTTCGTATACTTAAGCGATCCGACCGGGTGAAAAGAGCCACCGATTAAGGCGAGTTAATATATACCGATATCGCCGGCGGTAGTTAAATTATATATATACTAGAGGGTAAATATTATATATTTATTCTATTTAATAACGTTATTAACGAATTAATTATTTATTTATTTACGAAGAAGTTAGATATAGTTAATATAATAGGCCTTTATTTCGAGTATATTAAGAATACTAAAAGGCCTATTTAGTACCTTAAAAGTAATAATACTAATAAAAATATAGGTGGAAGGATATAGGCGTTATTCGTTAAATATAAAGTTAATTAGATTCCTACTACTATATATAACCCTAATTAGAATAGAGCGTTAGAACGATGTATCCGTACGTTATTTAAATATATAAGAAATATTCTATTTAACTCTAAGCTTCCGAGAACCCTATAGGGTAAAGTTATTAAGACGGTTATATACTACCGTAATTATAGCCCGACTAAAAGTCTGAGTATTATAACTCTATATAAGGTATTAATAGGTAATAGGCCCTTTATAAAATACCTTTATATATTCGGCTATATCGTATACTACTATAATAAGGATCTTAATAAGAAGAAGCTCGATAATAAGAGCGTTAAGTACTATTTCGTTAAATATAACGGTATAAATAAATTCCGCTTATAGAACGGTAAGAAGATAATCGTTTCAGCCTATATAGTATTCGATGAAGTCGTCGATCCTAGATAATTAGGCGAGAATAAAGAAGAAGAGTAATATACCTTTTTAAATAAATTATTAGAAAATGAAGATAAAATATCGGACGATAGTTATAAGGTTAAAGAATCCTTTATTAATAAAAGTAAAATAACCCTACGTCCTATATATAAAAAGTCGTAGAACTACGCCGTTATAAATAACCTCTAGAAGAAGGTCAGGCCCGTTAAGAATAAAGTATATAATAAGAGCGTCGGTAATAAAACGTAGGATATTAGGCGAGGTTTCGCTGTACGCGTTATTAAAGTAAATATTAATTTAATCCTTAATATTCTTATAATTATCTATAAGGCTCTAAATGGCCTAGATAAAGAATAATAACTAACGATACTCTAAGAAGAACTTAATTCATATAAAATTTAATAAATTTAGGACTTAGTACTAGTATTTAATAATAAGAAGATTCTACTAGGCCGCTAGGTCTTATTTATTAAAATAAACTTAATTAGTAATATTACTCGATATAAGGCGCGCTAGGTCGTAAAAGGATTCCGATAAATAGAAAGTATTAACTTTAACGAGATATATTTAGGAGTACTAAAATTATAGTCCTAAAAATTACTACTAGTACTTAGTGCGAAATTTAACCGAGAAATCCATTATATTAATATTATTACCGTATTCCTAGAGGCCCTATTTAATAATATAATTTATATAAAGTAATTTTATAGTTTCTAGAAAAATAAAGTAATTTACTTATTTAGGAAGGTCTTATATAGCCTTAAATAAATACCCCGAGAGTAGTATATAACTCTTAGGGAATTCTTTAAAATCATCGGTTTTATATAAATTAAAAAGGACTACTTAATATTCGTTTATAAAAATGGCTCTATAATTAATCTTTATATTAACGACTTATTTATTCTTACCCCGACCGTAGTATTAATAGAATAGCTAAAAGAATAACTAAATATACATTTCCGTGTTAAGGATTTAGGCGAGATATCGTACTATCTTAATATAAAGATTAGACGAAATCATTAAAACCGTATTATTTATATGAACTAGGCTAGTTATATTAATAAAATATTAACTAAATTTAGTATAGAGTATTATAGAAAGTAGAAGACTCCTATAGATCCGTTAATTTAACTAAGAGTAGTTACTAATAACTACGTCGCTAGTAAAGAAGATTTAGAAGGGTTTAGGAAGCTAATTAAGTATTTATAATAATTTATTACTATAACTCGCCCTAATATCGTATATATAATTAGTATCTATAGTCGTTATTTAAAGGCACTTGACACGGGGTCAATATAATAGTATATAGTATAAAAGATATTAATTATTCTATGGAGGATTTGGCCCTGATATACTAGAATCCTAGTGTTACCCTAGTCCCGATAGGGCTAGCGGTAGGGCTCAGCCCGCCGTCTTGGTAGATATCTATAGTAATACTCCTACTAAAGTCTACCCCGTAATAAATCGCCCCTTTTAAAAGAAAGAAGTTAACGCCCTCGTTAATATACTTATATGGGGTATCGTAATTAATAACGTAAATAACGTTTATATATAACAGTAAATAAGTAAGAAATATATATTCTAAATTATCGACCGAATTACGGGTAGGCCTATAAAGTCTTAAAGTTTAGCGTAGAGCCGTAAAGCTTAGTATTAAAATCGCGATAGCGAGGTAAGGCGATAGGGGGGTATAGGGATAACGTAAGTAGTTAACGGTAGGAGCTATAGTATTAATAAAATAAGGGCGTATACGCGTGGCGTTATAGGAGTATTAGTACTAAAGGATTAGGGCCTTAAATATATATTAGAAAAGTAAGGTTTTAATATAAATCCAGCTGGCTAGGGAAAGTCGTTTAGCGGTACTTTTAGAATTAAAATTATTTTAGCGCGGAGCTAGTCCTAATTTAATTAATCCGAAGCTCTTTTCTTTATAAATATACTACCTAGTTAAGAAGTAGCGATAACGAGAGGTATATACCTAAGTCTATATAGGGGAGTATATAGGTAATATATTACTAGGATATTCGGGCTATATAACTCTATATACGACTAGGCGAATAATTTAAGACTATAAAAGAGTAGTTTTACCGGTTCTCGGTATAGTACTCCCTTAATATTATCGTAGTACCCGTACTCTAAATAGAGCTCGATAGGTAGATTTAATATAACGGTTATTTCCTAGTAAGGGTAGGTAAAGGGCGGTAATATAAGAGGGAAATATAATTATACTTCTAGAGTTATCGACCCTAGAAGAAGAATTTGGCTTAGTATCTAATTTATTATTTATATTCCTTAATAAGTTCGTCCGCGAAAACGTTTTTTACGTTTATTTAATGGTTTTATATAGATCCCTAGTCTTTCTAGGATAGGAGGTATTCGGTAGCGTAACCCTTCCTCTTTTTAATAACGCGGTTATCGAGGATATACTTTAATTTTTATTCTAGCTTTAAATCGTCTCGCTCGGTTTTTACTACTTTAGGGTTCGTAGGCCGTAGACACTTAAAAGGGTTTTAATCCGGCGGTGGGTACTACTTTAGTTATATTATTAAAAATACGTTATAAATCTTCTAATTTTCCGGGATATTAAGGCGGTATACGAGCCTTCCGATATAGTTAAAAACCTTAAATAAACTAGTTATTTATTAACTATATTTATAACTAGTAAATTTATTTACCGGAATATTATAACCTTTATATAGGCGTAGTAAGGCCTAGTCCCCTTTACGGAAATACTAGAGGTAATAAATATAATTATAATACTCTTTATCGTATATTTAAATAAAGGTAATTATATCCGAAGCTTAAATATATACTAGCTCCTTTAATAAAACGTTATTCTCCTAGCTTCCTAGGTCTAACGCGTTATTAACGGTAAAACCGAAAGCTACCTTATTTAGGGTATAGTTAATAGGCTAAGAAAACGTATTATTATATTATATAATTATAAAAGATAGTACCTCTTCCTAGGCTTTAGGGTTTTATAAGATAACGATCTAAAATCGTAATATAATTTTAATAGTCTAATTTATACGCTCGCTTAATTTATCCGTTTATAGATAATAGGCGGTAGAGAATATTAAATTTATTTTAAATTTATTAAATAGAGCCTTCTATAGGGTATTTATAAATTTACGGTCGCGGTCGGAAAGAATAGCCTTCGGAATACCTTAGTCTATTAAATATAAACGACGTAATAATATATCTACCTATTACTCTACCTTTTATATTAATTTTCTTAAAATCGCGGTTACCTTTCGGGAAAATTTATATATAATAGTTATAATATTATCGAATCCTTCCTACGAAAGGGGTAAGGCTAGGATAAAATCGATAAAAATCGTATAAAAAGGAGAGGGCGGTATAAGAATAGGTTATAATACTCTATAAGACTTATACCTAGGAGTACCGAATAATTAATATTATGAGTAGTATCGTAAATACTCCCCTAACTTCTTATTTAATTTATATATATACTAGTACCTAGTTATGATTTTATAGTATTTATATCTTCTTATATATAAGCTAGAATATACGACGTTAAATAAGGCTTTAACGTATAAAGAAGGTATATATAAACGTTCCGGTATATATACTCGATTAGTAACTAAATTATTAGTACATTATATTAAGTCGTTATTCCCCTTCGAAAAAGGAAGATTTACGGTATCCTCGCTAGTTTCTATATTATAGTTAAGTATATAATTTATTTTAATCTAAAAGTCGTTATTCTAATACCTTTAAAGTAATTCTTATTTAAATTATACGTTTATTTCTACTAGTGTATAGACCTTATATATATATACCTAGAGTATATCTAGCTCGCCTTCTAAAAAGTCCTTAACTACGTCCTTCTACTATAGTCGGGATAGGGTGTCTAATACTATATATTTAGCGCTAGGCTTATAACGGATCTCTATATTTTAAAAACGCTAAATATAATCTAAGGCCCGTACGATACGTAAATTAATCTTTACCGTAGATAAAGTAGTTATATTTATTTATTTAACTATACTAAACGTAGCTCTATAATTAATATAGACGACCGTTTTAAGGGTTAATTCGACTATATATTTAACCTTAATAAGTATTTATATTATTCCTACTAGTTCTATTTTAGTAGGTTAATAGCGTATTTCTATATCCTTAAAGAGTCAGTTAAGGAAAAGGATAAACTAAACCTACTTCTAGTCGGGATAAGGGCCTTTTAGCTCTCTTATAATATAATAAATTATAGCCCTATAACCGAATTCCTTACTAGCGTTAAGGTCGATAAATAGTTCCTTTTTATTATCGAAGTAATATAGAAAGGAAGGTTTAGAAAGGGTATTCTAAATAGTTTTAAACGAACGGATCTCCTATAAGGAAAGTGATTTAAAACTAGTCTTTTTAATATATTCCTATCGTTAAGCGCCTATAGGGGGTACTTTATTTAGTAATATAATTTTCTTATTTTATAAAGGCCTAGCTAGAGTAGTATAATCTTTAATATAATCTTTTAACTAACTAGTTATTTTTAGGTACGTTTTAAATACTATTAATATTTAAGGGAAAACTAGTTATTTAATAATTATAAACTTTTCTTTAAAAGTTAATAACCCGAACGAGTTAACTTTCTAGCCAAATAATATAATTAACGGATAACCGATAAACGCTTTTTTAGGGTTAATTAAAATATTAAATTTAGCGAATAAAGAAAATACTATATATAGGTACTAAATATAATCCTCAAGGGTCTAAAAGAATACTATAATATTATCGATATATACTCGGGCGAATACCTTATAGATATATAGGATCCGGTTTATTTACCGTTATACATACATAGGCGAGTTTTTAAATCCTATTACCGTAATATTAAAAGTCTCCTAGCCGCGGTATAATACAACGGTAAATTTATATCTATCTTTAAAGTATACTCGCTATTAATAGAAGAAGCTAGCCGTATCGATAACGGTAATTTAACGATAACCTTTAACGGCGCTAATTATATTATTCTATAAAGGTAAATAGTAGACGTCTATTATAACTATAGTATTTAAACCTCGAATATTAATAACGGTACGACCCTTCTTAATACCGTCTAATCTTATAGTCTAAATAACGAAGACTAGGAAGCTGAATAGAGTAGTTTATATCGTCTATTTAAATCGTCCCTAAATATATAGTTTATTAAAGGTTTCGTTAATAATCTTCCGGCTCTCGTTACTTATAGGATAAATACGTATTATTTTAAATACTTTATCTTCCCAGTCGGCGCGAAGTAATATATATATTTATTCGTTTTTTAGAATATTAATAAAGTCTCCTTCTACCTAGAGTATAAGGAATTAATTAATAATCTTTACTAGCTCCGGTTATTTATTATGAATAATAATACCGTTTAAGAGGATACTATCTTTTACCGAAATAGTTACCTCTATTAATAGAATAGAAGGCCGGGAACTAGTTAGGTTCTCTATATCTTTACCCCCTAAAGGCTACTTAAGAAGTAATAAATTAATACTAGCGGTAACCGTACTATTAAAAACGTTCTTAATAAAAGCTTCTTTATACTCCTAAGGAGGCCTTCGTATAACGAGCTCGCGAACGTCGTTATCGCCTATAGTAATATTATAGTAGTTATTAAATTAAACCTCTAGTACCTAGCCAAGCCTTATATTTCTTAGGATTTTAACGAATTTATCCGTTTTATTCTTTATAAATATTAATCTTATTCTATCGTTAACGATTCCGGTAAAGAGATATAAATTAATATCTACCGGTTTAAAGAAGTAGTCTCGTACTAGTAGATTAAGCTTATAGACTTCGATAATTATAATAACTTATAAGGGGATAACCCTTATTTTCATAATATATACCGGTCGGTTTATATTTATACTCTTTAAATAGACGTCGATAGGGTACTTTATATCGCAGCTACCGATACGGGCTATTTAACTAAATACTAGTATATTAATTCCTTTAGGGGCTATAACGTCCATATTAATAAATATACCTACTTTAAAATTATCCATAATATAGACTTCCCTAGGGGCGGTTTCGGCTATTACTTTATTACCGCTCTTATCTTTCCCGGGGAAGTATAAGGAGGTAACGATATATTTAGAAATAGTATAGTAGTTAATATTAATACCGGTAATTTAGAGTAGGGTTATTATAGTACGAATTCTAGCTTTTAGGAGGAAGCGTACTATAAATTTATAATCGGCGATAATTACTTTATAGCTAGTATCTTTATAGCCCTTTTCTATTTTAATTTTAAGGTCTAGGCCGACCCGAATACCGATATACCGGTACTTCCTAAACGCTTATCCTATTCCCGTATTTTTAGAAGAGTCGTAATTTAATTTAATAATAGGCTTCTATTTTAGTAATTCGTTATTCGTTTTAGCCTAGTAATAGGCTTCCGTATTCTCGTCTATTACTAAAGATTATTTACTCTTTTAAATAATATTTATAATTAAACGTCTAGGGTAAAAGGCTTTAATAGGGTTCCTACCTAAGCCTTAACTTCTAAGATACGTATATAATACGTTTTTAAAAGAGAATAACTCTTTATAGATACGGTACTCGACCTATTTAAGCGAATCGATAATAATTACCTAATAGCCGGCTATTTCGTCTTATTTATTATAATAATCCTTTTACTATTAATCCTAGCTCTACTCCTTAGCGTAATTAATATTAAATATAAATTACTCTTCTATTTATTACTCTATAATATTATCTTCCTAAGAATAGTCCTTTTATACCTCGGTTCTATAATAAGTAATTATATACCTAAAGGGTATTTACTATTGCCCGAAATAATTAAGATTATAACTACCGGTTATAGGCCCGCGGTTTTCTTAGCGCGGTTAAAAGTTAGGACGATTCCTATTTCTAGGAGGGAAAGATATATTACTAATACTACTACTAGTAATCTATAGTTAAATAGGTAACGGTTAAATTTAATAAAATTACTACTACGTTTAAGAGATACTTAATATATTTTAATAGGCCGGATTAATAAATTAATAAAAAATAGCCTAAGGTAACTAGTTCTACTATAGCCGGAACCGGTTAGGTTATTAATAATTTTACTAGCCTTACCGTAAGCCCTCTAGTTTAGGAGGCGGTAGAGGCCTAGTCGTCCTATTACTTCGTATTATTCCTAGCTAAACTTTTTCCTTAGCGTTAAATAAATTAAAGAACTTATCTAGTAGGATATTAAATTTAGGCGGATTAATAAAAGACTTAAAATCAGAGTTAATATAGTTATAAATTATAGATATTTATTAATATACACTAAGAATATCGGCGGCCTTAGTTAAATTAAATATTTTATTTATATACTACCTAGGCGTTTTACTAGTACGTACCTAAACGAATCTATATTTATTAAAACGAAGTTTATATATGACTTCTAGCGTCTTTATTTTAAATCGCTTAATAAGACGACCTATTCATTTAGGGCTAGCGAAGGTACGTATTAATACTTTAGTATTAATACTTAATTTATTCGAGAACTATTTAAGGGCTACTCCCTTAAGATATAAAAATAAAAACTTTCGTACCTCCTCTTCGCCGTATTATTTAATTATATCGTTAACGCGATCCTTAAAGTCGAAAATATTTTTATATATAATATACTTTTTTAAAATAAATAAGTTATCCTTCCTATCGCCTTTAAGGTCGAAGAATCTAATCTCTTCGAGCTTTAATTTATTCTAGGCGTTTACCCTAGTACTAGTACCATTTTAACTAGTTAAATTATTTACTCTTAATAAGCCTTAAGGTCCTACCGGGTCTTCCTTTATCCTAGCTACCAGCCTAATAATAAAAACTTAAATTTCTAGCGATTCTATAAATTATATTACCTATTCGGAATTTATAGTAGGCTATTCGGGCTCGGGAGGAGCTATAACTTCTTCGTTTTTAAATTCGTCCTTTAAAGGCTACTCCTTTTATAGGTATTAATATAGCTCTTTAATATCCCTTCGGAAGGTACCGATAAACGGTATTACGGATATTTTATCTATAACCTAGGGTAATTATATAATAGGCTATTTAAATTTAATATACTCTAAAAGATTATTATTAAATTACTTCGTTTTCCGGCCCCTCCTTAATAAATATTAAAGGGGTATTTTAGTAGGAGGATAAAAAGACCGTATAACTATCTAGGTAACTACTCGTCTAATATTAAAAGTAACTTTTACCTATTTTAAGATATATTTATTTAATAGTAGGAATTCTTATAAATAGAAAATAAAATTAACCGTAGTAAAACTTAACTAAACTTCTTCTAGGGTAATAACTAGGGTAATAATTAATAATAAATATTAAAAGTAGTAATACTAGGCGAATAATAAAAATAGTATTAAAAGACTAATATTCTAGTATTTTTTTTCTATAGCGGAAGCGTAAAAGATATAGTTAGTAATATATTTACTAGGCTAGATATTTACCTAATAGGTAGCTTATTAAGATAGGTAACTATATTAATAAAAAAGAAATAAATAAAGGGACGTTCTAAATACTTAGTTTAATATTTACTCTAGATACCCTGAATAAAAAGGGTATTAAATAGGTTATTTTAATAATTTAATAAAGAGTTTAGAAGTATTTATTTAAGGTAGTAGGGTATAGTACGGAAGCGTTAAATAAATATAATATAGGTAAGGCTCGCTATCGATACGGAGTAAACTATTTTAAATATAGTAGTTAATAGGGAGTATATTAGCCGTTTTAGGGGTTATTTTATTATTTATAGCTAGTATAATCGTTCTTATTAATATAGAAGAGGTATAGTTCTACGTTAGTATCACCGTTACTACTATTTAATACGGGGTTAATATAATAGTATATAGTATAAAAGATATTGATTATTCTATGGAGGATTTGGCCCTAATATACTAGAATCCTAGTGTCACCCTAGTCCCGATAGGGCTAGCGGTAGGGCTCAGCCCGCCGTCTTAGTAGATATCTATAGTAATACTCCTACTAAAGTCTACCCCGTGACAGTACTACTTTCTACCCATAATATTATATTTAAAAGGATTATTAGTTACCTAGCTAGAATAACTAAACTAAGACTACACTATAGCCCTAAAGAAGGAACTAAAGAGTTATTAATAAGATTTATAAATTCGTCCTAAAGGGATTACCTAGATACTAGGCGTTCTACTTTAGGGTATATTTATTTCTTATAAAATAGACTTATTAGCTGGTTAATAAAACATTAAAAAATTATCGCTAGGTTAACCGTAGAAGTAGAGTACGTCGGTAAAGTAAATATTATTATAAAATCGAAATTCCTAGTACCCCTATTAATAGAAATAGGATATATCTAGGAGGATATAGAAATTATTTAGTTTATAGTTAATAACTAGGTAATTATTAAAATAGCTACTAACCCTATTAATTACTCTACTACTAAGTATATTAATTCTAACTACTATATTATTCGCGAAATGGTCGTTAAGATAAGTATACTTTAGATTAACTATATACCGACGACGGTTATAATTATAGATGGGTTAACGAAGCCTTTAGGCCCTATAAAGTTTATGGCCTTTAATACTATACTAGGGCTCGCGTCGGAGCTAGTATAGGATTATAACGTCGCTATAGTAGTATTACTAACGATTAAGTAGTTAATGGGAGTGTTAGATTATAACTACTATTCCCCGTTAGTCTAGCTTATTAAGTAGGTCTTGGCTTAAGGCTAGGGCAAGCCCCTTAAGATAATACATAACTGGTAACTACTATAGTTACTACTCCTTAATGAACTATATCAATATATAGAAGAACCATACCTATGGACGTTGCTAACGGAAATTACTCCCCGTGTCTGAGTATTAGTATAGTTGTCAAGGTACTTTGGCATCTGGCATCTGGGCAAGTCGAGGTTCGCTTGGTTTAGTAGGGAAATTGACCCTATGGACGATTAGTATTATTAGCATTAGGACCTGTTCGGATCAAACCTTGAACAGAATTCTCGTAATGTGTTGCCTCAGTCCCTCAGACCTGCCGAGCCACCGCTAAGCCCCTTCGGGTTAGCTCCCGTTCACTAAGCCCCTTCGGGTTAGAAATACTAACTTCGCAGCTAAACGGCGGCAGGTCTAAGCGCAGAATCCTATATTTTTATTAAGTAACCCTTATTTATAACGATATACTTAAGAATAATAAATAAACTAAATTAATTTATTTTTTAATTCTCGTCGCGAGATATATCGATAAATTATTAGATTTTTTAAAAATAAAATTAGAATTTTTTATAGTTATTTACTTTCAGGTGTTGGCCCAGCCAGGTTTGGCGTCCCCCCGATGGGGCAAGGCGCGCAGGCGCAGCCCCTCGCCGCTTTCTCCAAACATAAATACCGTCCTCCCTCTTCTTCTTTCCATCTGTCCTTCACATCCTTTAGGTCCCCACATCGGTCCCTTGAGCACCCCTGGTCCCTGGTCGGCCTCGTCCACTCACCTTCGCGCTCGGACCTCGACCCACACACCACACCTGCGCTCATTCCACCGCGCCCCTGTCGAACCTGACCTGTTTACGACGATCTCGATTCCTCGTGGAGCTGGACTTCACCCTTCTCATCGCTGAGATTAGAGACTAGATCAGGCGCGTCTGCCTGTCTACAGAGCTCTTCTCTTCCTACACTCGAACACCCTCACCTCAAGAACGCCTTCTCTTCCTCCATCTCCCTTGTCAGCCTTCTCACAACTTGCTGCTACCACCGCCGTCTCTTACTGGGCTTTGGCTTTGGTCGCCTTGAGCCCCTGCCATGCAGCATGCGGGCGATCGCCGTGGCTATGACGAAGGCACCAGCGCAGTGGACATGGCCTTCCCATGGCCTAGACCAATCGAAAATATGCCTCATGTTCTCCCTCAGGTTCCTGTCTGCTGCGCCGCCAACGTACGGTTGGCGCTAACTCTTGAAAGCTGTCTGCTGACACCTGCTGCATGGATCCAACCTAGGCTGATTGGACGGCCAAGCCGAGGTCAGCTCAGCTGGAGTTTCAGGCATCTGTTGGTGCTGACGTGGCAGCGGCTCGATCACGAGGACATGCATGTGCACTGCCCTGCGATGCCTGGATCGGCGATTAGGCTCCTGGAGGTGTGACGCCTCCATGTACCCTGTTGCCGAGCTCTCTTCACCCCCACCAGTTACAGTGCCGTTTTCGAGCTCGTGGCGGTGATGGTCTCAGCTGTGCCGGGGCTGAGCCATGCACCATCGATGGCGAGGCGTTCTGCGAGGCAAAACGCTGGGACTATCCAGCTAGCTGTTGCGGTGAGACTCGATCGCGGCACAAGGTCAGGAAGGAGGCAGGGGATGATTGGATGTCGAGAGGCGAGATTTTGGGGAAGAGCCACCTAGACAGGGTCTCGAGACGTGGATCTCTTTCTCACCGAGCATAGTGGAGTGGGCGGACCAGCCGATGCGTCATGGTAGTCTCAGCTCGAAGATCCAAGCCGCTGCAGCTGACGTGTTCAAGCTGGATGTGGACGTTTGCAAGGGGCGCAGTGAGAATCAAGCTGCATGTGATGTCGATCGAATACGAGATCCCAGCGGCTGGAAGCTGTGCCAGGGCGTGCAACTTGGTGTGAGACAAATGACTGGAGATCGGCGATCGGCGGTCTCTGGAGTGGAGGGGAAAGAGTAGGATTGAGTGGGGAAAATTGCAGTGCATGCCCTGCCAGTCTTTGTGTACATATAACCCGCCTCTCCTTGTCTCACTCCAACTGGAAATTCCCTCCCAGACTCCCCAGCCAAAAAAGATCAGACTTCATCTGGATCCTCTAGCTGGCTTTTGCACTTGTGTCCTACAATAACTCTTGTCAACATGGATTCCGTTCAATTCTATCGACCCCCAACCACGGCAGGCTTGCGCAGCGACGGGCGGCCTACAGTCTCCAACCTTCATGTCCCCACAGCTTATGGAAAGGGCAAGAAAGCGAGCGAAAGTCTCCCAGACTTCGACGTGATCGAATTCCTAGACATGACTGGGCCGCCGCCGAACGAGTCTACAGATCCACTCCACATGCCAGCACCGAAACTCTGCACCGAAAAAGATGCCAGAGGTACAATTTCCTATCATTGATATTTGATGGGCGCTAATCAATGAATCTAGGTCCCTCGAACATAGCCGATATTGAGGGCGGTGACGAGAATGATGATACTCTCCTATCCCTCGAGGAATTGCTGTTCGGTGCTGGAGAAGTCCCAGAGTCGCAGCGAGCGGGATCCAGTATTGAACACGGAGTTGGAAGGTCTGACGGCGCCTCTGAACATCCCATCCTAAAAGACTGCGACAACGCTTCCACTTCTGGACCGAGACAAGGTGGAGACCAGGGTGGGGATATTGCCGACAGCAGCAGCGTCCACCCCAGAAGCGACGGCTCGACTTCTAATGAGCAAGTTGGGAAGCAATGCTTCCTCAGCACTCCACCGACTTCTGTGGCAGACTCAGAAGCTGGGTATGACCCTTGAAACCCCGCTCGGTGATTCTCATACTGACAGATGGCGCCTACCTAGATGTTCCATTCTGTACGAGAAGACAGAAGACTCTATCTTTGATCCTCCTCCACTCCCTGATAACCCCCTCTCGTTGACACGCGATACACAAACCTGCTTCAAAAATACCGAGCCTCATCACCCCGGTGGGGGGAAAGAGAAAGGGGACAAAGGAGCGAGCTGCAGTACAGACAATATCATCCCCTACTCTCTCCGGTCGCCTGTTGCGAAGTGGAGCCCAACACACCTTACAGATGCCGAGCCTAAGACAACCACAGGCGCCACCGACATTCGAGATTCCTCCAAGCGCAAAGCAGGCAGTGCAGGGTTGAACAAGGGCGGGGAAGGTGTGCACAGGTTGGAGAAGGCCCGGCGTACAGGTCAGTGCGCAGCTCCCAGTCCCTATGGGCGCGTCTAATGACTCTAGAAAGACCCGATCTTGATTGACGAGACAGACGATACCGACAATGACATAAACGCCCCTGCCGAACATCGCTGGTTTCTTTCGCGAGCCCAATCGGCTCCTCGGCCTGTTTTCAGGTATCCCTTTGGGCAAAAAACCCAGCAACGTAAGGATACAAGCTCAAGTCGATCCAGTGAAGTTGGTAACAGTCAAGATTTGCCCCCCAGTACATTTCTGACCAGCAGCCGGGATTTCTTCTGACATATCTCAGATGACCCTTTCGTGGTGGAGGATAACGAAGAAAAGACTGGCGAAACTGGCGGTTCTACCAGGGCTACGAGCATGGAGTCTGAGATTGGGACCGTATGCCTCCAAAGCTCCCACCCGAGGGAACAGCCAAAGACGGACGGTTGCTTGAGTCCTCCTACCACCGAACCTACCTCCTCCCCGTTTAATCGTCCCATCTCTCCCAGTGTCGCACTACCCTGTGATCCAGTTGAGCAGGCTATCAGTGGAGGTGATTGTGGAGCAGCGACGACCGTCCATCCCCCTCACGCTATCACCGTCCCACCATCTCTTCCCGAGCAGTATCAGGACCAACGAGGTTCAGCATTGGATGAAGAGGTGTGGGAGATCGTAAAGATCGTTGACAAGAGACGAAGGGAAAAGGGCTATGAATACCAGGTATGCTGGAAGAGAACATGGCTGCGCGAATACGAGTTAGGAAACGCACAGGAACTGCTGCGGGAATTTGAGGCCAAACGCCAAGCGCAGCGGGGAGGCAAACGAAGAAGGCCGGCATATACAGACAAGGGTCGGTGACCGTAGGTTAGTTCTGTTGTCGCAGAAGAAGTACACATGTTCTTGATTCTATCTGTGGTGATAAGAAGTTCCCAAGTTTCTATTCTGTATATCTTGCTCTACACCCCATTACATTCTAAGACCATTTCACAGCAAAAAAAGAGTCATCGACAAAGCTATAGTCTTTACTTGGGCAGCCTCGTCATGACTCTTTCCCATCAGCCTTTCCATGAAGTAGCTCTCCAACTCGTCGCTCGGAGAAGAGTTTTCGACGAAGCATGTTTCTGTTTCTTTAGACGTTTGCCTTTCACAGATGTCATTCGGCTATTAGAAAGTGTACTTTATTTTAGGTTCTGCGGTCTTTGGTAATATCATCCTTACCCAGGTCTAACATTACCTCAAACCTCGGACGTCTGGTCATCGTGATTTCTGCTTCAGCAGCGAACATCTCTGACACTGATAGCAATCTCATCTCAGCAACCGTCTCCTGGGCTCTAATGTGTTCCTACCCTTTATGCTCAACTTGCTCACGAGCAACGCTGTGGGACAGGCAACAGCATCGGCATCTACTTTCTCTCCCAGTCTATCGGTTTATGGTGGTCCTCGGCTTCTGTCCATATACAACGTACCTAGAGCACCGAAAGTATCAGCAGTCAAGCCGGGATGCAAGGACGAAGACACGACATACAGAGGCCAATAGCAGTGGACCTTTATTGACTTGAACTCATTCCTCACCAGGGCTAGAAACACCTCAACTTCTTGTACATTCCAGCCTAAGAACCGGGTCCAAAGCGCAATGGTTAATCCATGAATACCTTCCAGCATGGCGACGAGCTGAAAACGCCCAATCTCTTTCAACCTTAAATCCGCTGGCCACGGACCCACAGGGAGTTTGAATTCACGCACAACGATGTTCTCAAATCCCGCTTCTGTCATTTGTTTCCCTAAGAGTTCTCCGGAGATTTTCAGAGTGAGGCCTGCTTTTTGAGCGGCAGCTTCTTGATTCGCGCACCATTTTCTAATGTTACTGTCTTCGGGCAAAGACTCGTCATCGCTCTGTGCGTCTACCGTCAGTTCTTGACATTCCATCCAACCGCCAGGCTTGCAGTGCCTACTCCCGGGTCAGAGACTGTTCAAGGGACACAACAGGATATTGGTGCCAGCCAGGCTCACATACTCAAAGCTCCGTTCGAACAGTCGAGGCCAGTCAGCGATACTGCCGTTCATGATGCGGGTGTGAATGAGATCAAAATGATCAGCAGGAAAGATCCACGGCAGATCGAGATTGTCGACAATGAACTAGGAGAATGAGGTGTCAGCGCGGCAGTAGCCTCCTTCCCTAATTGACGCAAGCAGCCATACTTGAATATTGACCGGCGTCCTAGGATGAGAGGTTTCAGTCTTGAATTAACATCCTTGGTAGTGTGGGAACACGTTACCATGCTGGTTGAATGGGACTCAGGTCCGTACCGGTAACCTGGGTTGAGTCAGTCATTGGTCTCTCTCAAGGAAACGGCGATGACTGCAGATAGTCATTCGGAATGTTTACTTCAGCAGACGGGTACCGGTCCGCTATATCGTACATTTAGCCACAGCTGTGAGTGATGAGCCATGGTGTTTCAAGGGACGACCGACCGACTTCTATTGCCCAAATTCCTGGAATCATGAGCACGCTTCGCGCATCTCCATGGTAAATCTAGGGGTTGAGATCTCACCCGTTCCAGTCCCTATATCCAGTATCGCTGGGGCCAATCCTCCTACGGGAGCGAAGAATAGCTGTCCGTCAAAGGCTAATCTGAGGACGTGGTATTGAAGGTCGAGGCTTTTTAGGTATCATCAGCAGCGCTTCTGAAGACACATTCATTCTGATAACCGACCGGTCTTGCTCTTCCTGTTACGAGAGCATCGCCCATCAGTTCGCATAGCATAAGTGGGCCGGTGTCCGGCAACTGACCTCATCATTCGGCAAAATGTACCCTATTGTCTGTCAGCGCCATTCTGAGCTTCTGGTCAGCCCTACCCACTTCCCGCGTGGTAGGCGTGATAACGACGGCCATTTTCGTGCTCGTATGCCATAATGCTTGATGTGACGGATGTGGTGTCCGACTCTCTAACCAACGCTGGGTGAGCACTCGCAAAAACAGAAATCAATTGGACCTCATACGCTTCACCTTCACCATACGTGGAGTCCTCAGGTATATTCTGAGAAAGTCATTAGCTACCGTGAACGGATGAGACCTGTTTCCCCACTACCTCGTCTGGCTGTGCGGTGATGGGACTTGGGGCCCTTTCAATTGCCTCCGAGTGAGTTGTAACAGCGGCACCTTTATCGCGCGCGTTGTCTGGCGATCTCGGGGGCAGGACGTCTACCAGTTTGATAATGCTTGAGTATTGTAAGCATGTATCACCGTGCGACCAGACCTGAACTTACGTTATGTTTCCTGTCTTCGGCCCGTCGTCCTGGCTTTGGCCTGGACTCCCGTCATCCTTTGCTTCTACAATCATGAGCCTTTGTCCTGTTGTCATCTTCACGATGACTTCCATGTGTGCGCTCGTGAGCTTCTGCTTCTCGCCGCCTTCGTCCTTGTATGAACCGTCACCGCTGACGTGAAGAGTTTCCAGACTTTCGTCCTGGAGTGGATACGGTAAGCTTGCGCCGCCGTCAGTGCTGCCGAGAGACTCAAGCTCTGAAGGGACCTCACAAAATCTCTGCTTCCCCCTCGATCTTTTTAGGAGCCAAGTCCGTCACAATAGAGCCAAAGCGAATCACAAACGTGTCTGTCTCCCAAACTCGGCTTTCGCCATGGCCTTTCTCCCACTCATATATGCCCTCTCGTAGGAGGACCAGATCAGAGATCTTCATATTGCAAATCTCAAGGTGTGTGATTTTTTGGGTCCGAGAAAGAGGGAAGCACCCGTCACTTATAGCTGACCAGTATGGCAGCCGTCTCGACCTAATTAAGCGAAGGGGTCTAACGCTACGAGCGAATTCTTTACCAAGCTTGATGCAACTACGAACCGACCATCTTACCCGTCCAGTCATCCCCGGATTCGAATTAGCGATGGCGAATGACCTCGCTAAATCGTTTACGCTAACGAAGACTATGAGGAGGGAACGGTCAGGAAATGGGAATGTTTACTGAACGCTGTCGGCACAAATCGAGCATATGGCTTGTACCGAACGACTATCAGTATCGCTGACTGGAGTCCCTGAAGATTACAAGTTTCCCTCGAATACAATGCTGCTCTGATTTGTCAGAAAAACAGTCTTTGTATTGACGGCTGCCGAGATCGACTCCGCATCCTAGAGCCGAGGCCACAAGCATAATAGCCACCATTGCGAAGCACACAAAAGAGACGCAAATACAAGAGCGCTCATCCCCGTAGTAGTTGTCACGTCGAGTAAGAAAGAGTAATACTGTCGAGATTTCAAATCACAATCACACAGTTGCAACCATTGAGGTCCCAACCTTTACCTCCCCTTTTCTCCACGCCTTCGTTGATATCTAGTTGTCGCTGCAATAATTAGTCATCTAGTGGATCGAATCTCCGCATGATATTACGACTTACTATCGCCATCTTCTAAGCTTCTTTCAAATACTTCTCTTGAATCTCAACAGTCGGTCCGCCATCTTTTGACCTACATTGATAGAACCACCGGTTTCTTCCCGGACCAAAGAGCGGAGGATCCTTTTTCCAAACAGGCTTCACGACCTCCAATTCACCTTTCGGGATGGCCCCGAATTTCATAATTGACTTGCGACGCCCTTTTACTGCATCGCCACGTTTGAACTTTGCATCGGGTGAGAGCCAACTCGAAGCCATTTTACGACAGCGTAATGAAATAATGAAGTTCTGGCAGACCCTCGGCGAGTACCTCCTAACAACACTTGTGACGGGCCTTTTTAGTAGTATCTTTGGTAAAAGCGAAGCGCTAGTGTCCAGGTCAGCCTTTTCTCGTCCAAGGAGTATAGTGTTCTCCATCATACAGCCTTTGAATCCTGTCGCGGGTGGTGACGGCCTTCGGCAACTGATATACACCGAGGCTGTAAAGAGGGCCCAGCAAGGAGAAGCTTAAGATGGTAACACAATTAGTCTTTGCCTGTCCTAGTCCATTCTTGTGCCAATCCTAAGCCCGTTGGGGTATTCTGAACGGAGACAGACCTTATGCAAAGCGTTCCCTCCAGGTTAATGTTCAACACTTTCCGCCGCTGCGTACCGTATTTCTGAGCAATGGAGATCTTGAAGTCTTTTTCACTGGGGATTCAAGGCCTTTAGTAGTAAATGGTGCCAAATAATCGGCAGACCGGCTTTCCTTGGCAGCGCCTGGATATTACTGTTTTGGAATGCTGACACACCAATGTAATCGTGTTATACCAATATTGTGGGGCAATCATCATTACGATAGGTGTGCATTGAAGGTCTCATCAGGCACTAATGTATGCAGGTTTCTATTATTTGAAGCTAGTATGTTGAGAGTTCCGGGACACGCAAGTACTTGGGCGGCTTAAGGCGCGTCAACCCTGAAAGGACATCATCACCACAACTCATCGTTATTCGGTGGCACCACCTGGACATCTCCCCTCACACATTCAAACCAGCCTCGTCCGACGCGATTTTTCATCCGTGGAAACCGATCCTCGAAGCGTTCGATGAAGGACCCGAGAGTTTCAGAATCAGGGTCACTTTCTTCGACGAAGCACGTCATGTGGTCGGTCCAACCCTCTGGCTCTTTAGAGGACGATGGTCTTTTACTGAAGATGCTGAAGGACTTTCCCACTTGCTCCCTCTGGTATTCCTCCACTCTTGCATTGTTGGAGCTTTCTGGTTTCCTTCTCTTCCCTCTCCATTCGTCTCCCCCAGGGCCTAGTGCTTTCGACGATATACATCCCATCTCCTATCTCTTATTGGATAAGCGAACAGGAGTGAGCTGTATTTGGTCAGTTGTTGGCCAGGAACGGACTCAGACAAACGGACCAGAGTTCTATGCTTGTGCTCGAGGAGTCGAAGAGTTCAGATCGATGACGGTTGGATGTGGAAGACTAAAGGCAAGGAGGAATCAATCTTTACGATGATGAGCGATTGAGCCAATCTCAGCTGGGGATTGTGTGGCTCTTCCGAAGCAGGGACGCTAGTTCTGCGCTGGATGACAGGATCGTTGGCTCTTCTTAGTCCTTAAGGTGAGGGCTCTCTACTAATGCTCTCTTCAGCTCGGCTTTCAGGCTGCCTAAAATAGGTATCACCATGCAAGGATAAACGTACTAGCATCCACATCAATGCGGTGATGTGACAGCACCTGCATGATAAGCCTCGACAGTCTGATATGTTTGTGGGATGCGTCAATGTGACTGCGACTCCACTTCGCTCTTGATGCTGCCATCATTGCCTGACCGGGAGTCAAAGCTCCACTCTAATCACAAGCCACGAGTTACGTCGGCGGTTGGCGGACTCCATGGCGTCGCGCTAGTGGGAGGAGACTCATCGACGGATCTGCATTCCGGGTCTGCACCCGGACTTTTACAACCTAAGCTTCTTCTGGAAATGGCTGTTGTCATGAGAAGGAGGATGTCTCCCGATCTCAACGCATTATGTCCGACCGTCTTCGAGTGACGAAGGCAGGGACGAGGCTATTAAAGGGAAGGCTTTTCCGTGGTCATTTCCTTCGATTCCCCTCTAAAAGCTTTATTTGAACCCTTTGTGTGATGGATTTGACCGACAGTAAGTATGTGATGATTATTTCTGGCAGAAATACTAACAGACTCGCAGGCTCTACACCCGAAGCCAGCGTCCCATACTATCGATTGATACCTAGTAGAGATGGTACATGTGTATTCTTAGCAAGTTGGCGGATTGCAGAATGGGACAATGTATTCATTCCGACAGCGTACACCTTGCCAATTCGAGGTCCGCCAATATCTTTTTGGAGGGCTATCCTCGTTCAAGATCTAGGAATCTCTGCTCGTGAATTCTTTGACTTCGCTCACCAAATTGGACCCATATACAGAGCTTACTATATACGACAAAATTCGCTCGTCCGTGCAGCCGTAACATACATCTTTGAGGAGCATACTCAGATATGTTTGGACGAACTCCTTGGTAAGGGGTACCGCGCGGGGATCGTATTGGTAGGTGCTCCTTACGCCTTTCACCAGGGAATTCCCGGGACTGAACCAAGATACAGGACGATTTGAAATTCGATCCTGGCATGGAGTTTCCAGATTACGGGTGAAAAGCCGGTAAAATGGAGATTGTACAGGAAAAATGCTAGACATATGGAGATGATCATCGTCTAGACTCGAACATCCTTTGCCCTTTGGGAATTTTTGTTGTTCGGACATGTATCTAGGAAGAATCCCCAGAACAGAGGAGGGAACAGTCAAAGAGCCCGAGAAATAGCCTAATTTCAACGGTACTGCGAGCACGATCGTGGTAAATTCAAAAAAAGAGAGAGTAGGTAGAAGTAGGCACAGGTCGAGAAGCGGCCAATAGAACAAGATTACTTTCAGGTGCCCGTTATATTATGAAAACAGCGCCTTCATGCGCGTACATCCCAGGAGTCGTCCAATTGCCTTCTCTGCTGTATCGTCCTCAGGTCCTACTGTTGGTGTGATAGGTTGGGACCAATCCCTTTTGAGGCCAAATCTTTCAACCAAACAGGATTGACGCGGTCAGCCAGTTCGGGCCACTCCGTCTCCAGTAGTATGCATATTGACATCAATTCCTCTCCTTTGGAAATATGGTCCAGGATGAATTTATTCATCTTAGGGTGCCAAGCGGGCGGTGGAGGAGAGAGGATGTTGGAGAGAGAAGGTTGAGGATCGATGGAAGAAGAGGACTCTTTCCTTGTGGGGTGAACTGCAATCTAAAAGTCAGAATGGAGCCCACGATGAAGGATCATCGAGAGTCGAGTCTTACCGATATCTCTGTAATAGTCTCCCAGGTTCAAGTCCTGGGTCAATGGCTTCGTTGATGTAGATGTAGGTGGTCTTCCATTCTGGCCAGTATGTCGGCTATCCGTCAACTTCTTGCAAGCTCCGTCCGGCATGCTTCGGGGATTCTTTTTGCGAGCTTGAGCAGCAACACATCCAATAATACGGACTGAAAGATGCACGGAGGTGCAGAACAATAAGATCTGTATTCCTTATCACTTATGGGGTACTGGCCGAGGGTTCCGTTCTCACTAACCTCTGGAAGCAGATCTCGAGCCCTTGGCACTCTCCACCCGACGGATAAAGATATTAACGATACAAAAACCACAACAAAGCAAGCTATGTAGCGACTTGCGAGAGGGGATGTCCATTTTCGAGCGAGTGAAAGGTTGTTCAAGAGCGATATGTGAGCTAAACCGAAGAGTAGAAAGTGCAAAAAGCTTGTGCCAGAAATCGTCCAGAATTGATATGACTCTTTGCGCCATCTACAATGACGGTCAGTCCCCATAAGTACGATAATAGAATGAACTTACTTGATCAAAGGTAGGAACACCGAAAGATTGAGAACGATGGTGACAGCAAGACCAGGGCGATGTATCACCCATCCGAGACCGGTCTTCGAGGCTTGCCTATACGCGGTCCATAAGAAGAAATGCTGCAATTGATTATAAGTCTTAATTTGACATCATTCATTGAGAGAATACTTACCTCTAAGCTTGTTATGCATATAGAGGAGCAACAAAGCAGGATATAATCGACCAACCAAATGGTTCCTATCCGTCCAGCCGTCTGTCATTGTATGCCCAGAAGTCAAACAAGCCTTTGGCTTACCGTCATCCAGTTGAATTCTCTTTGAAGAGTTCAAAGCCCCAAGAGTGGCTGGCACAAGATCAAGAAATAATTTCAAAAGCAATGTCAGTGTCTGAAGGAGTCTCCCGCGAATGGGAATTTTGCAGACGATCGCCCAAAGTAAGGTGAGAAAGGCGGCAAGACTAGTACAAAAAATACAAGAGAGAAGAACAAAATGGACTGTCGGTGAGACTCTTTCCATAATAAGAAAGACAGGGGGTGTAAGTGTGGAGGTGAGACTGCAGGAGACAAAGCGGTGCCTAACAAACGGGGCGAAGAAGGCAAACACGGCAATATGCAGGAAATTGTTCAAGACGAGGCTGCAGAATCCATGGCTTCTTTATAGGAACTGTGCATGAACAAGATCGTCTTATTCTCTCCTCCTCCCCTTACTCATGAGTCCAAATCAGGAGATACCAGATATCATTGCAAATCAGAAACGAACAACGCTGATCTTCCCAGTGGCGTATTTATCTATACGGCATTGGCTCGAGTTCCTTTACTCTCCTTGTTTGTGATCATGTGGATGACGGCGTCTTACCTCATAAAGGAATAGTAAATGGCGAAGTGGGAAGATGTGGCGAGCCTAGTGGCATACATCGAGCGGGGAGGCGGCAAGATTATAGTCGACGTCTTACAAAGGATACTCTTCTACCAGTCAGCCCAATGTGTGATTTATTATGCCGGTGATGGGCTTGCAGCTCTAGTGAGCTTGCAAAGAAAAGCACTAGAGGCGTCGTCCCTGCAGTCTTGGCGTTCTTAGTGTGAGATTTGGTCCGTGCCCGCTTTTCCTTATTTGGGGCAATGTTCTCGCAACAAATCAGGAATAGCGGGCACGGAGATTCTGGCCTCCGACTTCTGTAGAACACCTGCGCGTTGTTGCCTGCCCACCGCTAATTAAAGATGGCGGTCGATGATGACTACGTGACAGTTCAGAAAAGTCAGCTAGATTGTTTTCGCCAGCACTGCGAACGTTGTCCTTACTTTGGTGAGCAACTGCAAGACTTATTGGACGGACGTGCGGTTGTCATTCCTCAAGGACGTCCATCTGGTGAACCTTCTAAGAAACGAAAGACTCAAGAAGTGTCGCCATCGCACTCATCACAGCCCGAATCTCAACTGCCATCGCAATCATCACAGCAGCCTGAACCTCCACTGCCATCACAACCATCACAGGAGCCTGGGTCACAACTCCCGTCCGGCTCATCAAACGGTTCCAAGGTTAAGAAACCCAAAAAAACACATACGAATGGTCCACGGAAGAGACCACAACAGAAACCACGAAAGAATGAGGCTGCGGATTGGTTTCTACGGCATGCCCCCAAGGCCACCGAGTGGCGTAAGAGACAGACGGAACTTGGGCTGAACACTGTGGAGCAGTACGAGCAGGCCATCCGAGCTTTCAGAGATCGCCCCAATATCATAGTCGAGAGAAAAAACTACCAGGGAGACGGACACTCAGAGCACGAACTTGTCGAGCTGGCGGAAAGATTCGCTTTACTCACTGGACATTCTCTTATGAACGCCAAACTCCAGAAAGCCTTTGCCACGTTTCAAGCTCTCATCTTGCTGTCATATTGTGAAGTTCTTAGGAAAAGGGGCGTTCCTCAAGATACTCTCGATCCGATAATCCAACATATCAGTGGCCGGGAGCGTGACCGTCGAACACTACTGGCCAGCGCCCTATGGCTAAATGGCGTTATTGTTGCTCTAGTCAGCCATGGTTGGACGATCTATCGGGCCACAGAATTGTTCTTCATTGGTGTGTTCTCCAAACTCTTTACTTGCGGAGTTGAACTCTTATCTTTCTCATAGACGCGCTATCTATTACCTACCTTACCCGTATCCACAACAACCGAAACTCGGAATTAATCCTCGAACATCTCAAAAGAGACGAGTTCGTGAAACATGATTACAGCGACTGTCTAAGACCTGAGTACACCATTCCCGGTCTCATTGCATCACTGCTTGACGCATGCAACATGACTGCCAACAAAATTTCGTATGGATTTCCGGTCCGATAGTAAAGGCCATGCTGACGGGAGAGTACTAGGATTGATGAAATATGCGCCGCCCTTGGTTACAACTCCGGTTGCATACCAACGTCAGTCGAGGGCGTATACAAAGTCCATGCTGCTTCTAAGAGCACGCCAGTCACCTCCTTAGACCTTGATTTCGAGGTCTTGGGACCAAGTTCCTTCCAAAGCAATGATGGGCCTCTTAGTTCAGGTGAGATCAACCGAACATCATCAAGATCATGACTAACGCCTGAATCTAGCATCCAACTCCCATCCAATGATCAGGGCATCAGATCCGCGCCGCTTACATACTGAGGGGAGCGGTCAACAAAGCGCGACTTTTGCAAGCGTTGCACCGGGTGGAGGCGCTGTTGTTGAGCCTCAGAACCAGGTTGCAGCTTTCAACCAGCCATCGCCGAGGCCCCACGATCGATTACAGGATGGCAACTGGTCTCCAGCAAATGAAGCCATCGTGAAAGCTGCTGGATCACGTCCACTTATCCGTGAAGATGGAATACATACCTTTGAAGGCACGGCTCTCATTACAAAATCTGCCATGAATCTAATTATATCAAGCACCCAGCCGAGGACCTTCCTGGACACCGAGACACTTCCTATCGCACAAAACTGCGGCACAAGCTTGATAGCACTTGGTGGGTTGTGAAGATGGATACCCAAATACAGACTCTAAGCTAAATTCTATGGCAGGAGGTGGCGAGGTCAAGGACAATAGCGGCCAAGACGAACCAGCATTTAATCCACAGCACCCGGAAGTCATTGCGAACAATCCTCGATCAAACGGCGCTGTTTGCTTTAACCAGCATTTGATTCAGCCAGTCGTGAATCCCATGGTTGCACCAAATACCGTGGTTTCTGGGCTGGAGGAACACGGTGTGGAAGCGGATAGCATCTCAGCTATGAGAATGTGTAACTGGACTCATCTAAATCCGCAACCAGTCTTGGGATTGGCCCAAGATGGCCTCATCAAAATAAAATCGAGCTCGCTGTCGGGTAGTGCTGGGACCCTCCACGACTTTTGTAAGTTTGGCGTTTGTGTCCCACCGCGGGGTTAACATTTTTTCAGACGTGCACTCCATTTGTGCGGGTCGAACACTCCTCAAAGATAATGCTTACCTCCACGAGGTCCTGCCAATCGCAAATGACGACACTGCTACAAAATATGCCCTGATTGCTCTAACTTCGTCTTACTACAAGGAGTACTTGCCAGACGGAAGTGCCCAAAAAGAGCGGATGAAAAAATTGGAGGTCGAAGCCACGGCGCGAACGACGGCAGCTTTGAAACGGAATGCGGTAGAGGGCCGTGTGCCCTCTGGAGACACTGCCAAAATGCTCTTAATTCACCACGCAATTCTTAACCAGAACTTACATTCCGCACACTGGACTAATTATTTGTACCAATTACAGGATTCCCCTGGTCAGCAGTCAAACTTGATCATGGCGAGACATTCAATATGGCTAATGACTATCCTGCCGCTAAATGAGAAATACCGATTCCAGACGTTCAACTACGACTGGGTTGGATGTGGTGAGGACAATAGCTTAACAAAGGTGAACGGTATTCTGGGAGCGTCACGGAGGATGTTGTATCTTGAGTACTTAGTTACAATAGCTGCTAAGGTAAGTATCACAGGATGGGTAAGATTGTAGCTGACAACCCCAGTTCCCCAATACAGTGGATCACGGAAATCTTCTGCGTGATATTGAAGAATCCTGCCAGTGGGTGGACGTGACGGAAGCGGAGACGGCGACGCGGATCGCCTTGAAGACAGCGGAAACGTACAAGCTGGCAACTAAACTTTACGCGTTAGCGCGGCTTTGCAGGTAATGCTCCTGCTCCGCTTTTCAAAATGCTCTCTTAATCCAATAGGTTTACTCCGAGACATGCGGGCGTAAGAGAAATTTGCAATCGGCTCACACGCGAGCTTTACGAATTACCAGCGAGCGGAGAGGAATATTCTGGTCTTCACCCTGCGTGGTGCTTCTCGATAGCTTGCGCTTGCACTGAGGATCCGGAAGAGTACGCGAAAATGGACCGAATCTTGGAGAGCATTGGCAATGCAAATAAGTCGGTAAGATTTCCATCTTCGCTTCAGATTCTGAACTCACTATTACTGGTAGAACGTGTCAGATCTTTCTAGGCTTGTCCGATTGATATGGAAATGGAAGAATGGACGGCATTTAAGCGAAGGATGGTGGGAAGATATGACAGAATATCTCGACTCGGTGATGAAGGGGAATTTAATTTGTGTTAGCTAATTGTGTTGATATCAAGCCATGCTGAGCCTAGATCGGATATGCACCCAAAATTCGAAGCAGTCTAGCAAGACTTTGGTATCACGCTCCTGTGCACTGCTGTGGTTTCCATCGATCTTTCCCAAACCCATCTCTTTAAAAGTCGATCCTCTAGGGTGTCAGAGCCGCTCTGGCCGCGAAGGCGTCGAACCACCATACCGCCAAAATTAGGCAGAAATTTGAATGAATGATAAGAGCCGCCTGTTGCTAGATAGAGTTGTCGAGTCTTGGGTGCCTGATCCACAAGGGGATGTTGGTAAGGGGTCATGAGGTCTCTGTTGAATGGTTAGAACTGCTCATTTGGCGGGTAACTCGAGTTCTTACGGGCAGATCCAAGAGTCTAGCTGTCTTCCAGCGAATTGGGGCAGCATTTTCTCTAGTACGGCACGATTTAATTCAATGTTTTCGGGTCTGGCATTGGCGTTTGGCTTATCAGGATTTGCAATGTGGAAAGTACCGGTCGTGGTGATCTTCAGATTCTTATGCTTCCCTGAGGGTATGACTTCTCCTGTATATAGGTGAGCCAAGGTAAAATTTGGTAACTGAAAAAGGACATACCGCTCTCTGTAACAAGAATCGGCATCGATTTCATTTCACAGGATTCTGCCTCATGAAGAGGCATCGTAGCCACTCCAACGCCAGCGATGGTGAAGAAATCGTCGGGAAACTCAACCTTCGAGCTTTCGAGTAGTCCAGGGGTCCAGGGACCGGCGGCCACGATGGTCTTCCCAGCGATAACCCTATCATGACCTGCTTCGACTCCTAGGCAAACCCCTTCGTTGACGATGAGCCTCGTGACGTCCTTCGTTTCCCTTTTTACACCCAATTTTGATGCTTCTTCACCTACTGCTTCAACAGCTGAGGCCGAATCAACGTAACCAATATCCTTATTAAGCCATAATCCCTCGCCAGCATTAAGCATCGGTTTTTCATGTGATCCTACCATCTGGAGCAGCTCTTGGGTTGATATCATCCTGTCCTTGGGGCCCTTCATTCTACTCCTATGACTGTTTTCACTGATCACTTGGACCCATGACGTCCGGTGATAGAAATTGGAATAAAGAGGTACTTCCTCCCACATTTTCATCGCTTGCTCAGCAAAGGCAACGTAGTCTTCGTCGGGGTACGGCGTGCGTATAATCTTGTTGATGTCTTTCGAGGCTGTATGTGTGGCGCTACCCTCGAACCAAATAATTCGGGCATCCGGCCACTCACGTTTCAACGCAAACGCAGTTGAAGCACCAAAACATCCTCCCCCAACAATCGCATAATCAAAGTGGTTATCGTTGTGATTCCAGCTTGAGGTTGACATGGCCGGGTTAACGGAATAATGATAAGAAAGATTCGGGAGAAGGTTATATATTAATCGGGAGCTCTCGGCGAAAAGCATCAGTTGATGACGTGATCAAGATCACGTGATTTGACTCTTCGTTCCATTCCCCGTAGCTTTTGCTCATACACTGTCATTGTGACTTAACGATTCATGGATGTGATAGATCTAATAGTGTTGCGATGCTCGTCTTGCAGTCCTTCAAATTTCTAAATGCTTTCAACAAATCATTATTACATAGTGGAGGGGTGCTATGAACACGCTGGAGAGTGATCTTCCTCTTCATCTGTAGACGTAGACGTAGACGTAGACGTCATTATCACTCGCTTCTTCAAAGACGCTAGATAGGCATATTCCCTGGCTGCTGGGTTGTTGCTGCACCAAAAAGCACTCCGTTGGTATACCCCACAGAAGTCAATACAAGTTGGAGCGGGTCTGGTGGCTTATGCGGCTCACTCTATGGACCAATGTGAACTTCGCCATCTGCCGCACCACAGCGGTGTCGCCTCAAGGAAATACACATAGTCTTCCTGTCACCACCTTCTGCTCTTTCTGATCTCCCTTCCCCACCCCGAGAGCAATCCCAGCCCTCGTCTTGCAGAGCCCCCTGCTTCTTCTGTTGGCTTCTCCCATTCCTTTTCCATCTTCTCAAACTCTCTAGTCCGCTATGACCAGATTCTCCGAGTATCTTCAGGCTTCATGCGCATCTCTTTCTTCGCCTTCTCCATCCCCCACTAGATGACTTGTGAGGCTTCAGGTCTCCTGCTAGGCCTCTTGTTGGCTTGAGACGTTTTCTTGGACCGTCGATTTGAGGAGACTTTGGGCGGAGGATTCGTTTGAGCTCTGACCGGAGTTCTGTGACTGGAGCTAGTAAACGTATCCACGTCCAGGGCAAGCTCGTCAGCTGACGTCTCGGATTCTGGGTGAGCGGCCTCGTTCGATGACAGTGACACAAAGCTCTGCGTGGATGAAACCAAGTCTGAATGTTCCATATCTGGCACCTTGCCGTTTGCCGCAATTATAAGCTCTTCCCGTTTCTCTTTCGCCCAGTCCCTAGCATTCCTCAAAGCGCTAGCTCCTTGTCGGAAAGTTTCGGGGATGTCCGTCATCTTCCATCCTCTAAGCTGAGTCATGCGATACTCAATTGGATTTTGGGGATCATTGGATGGAGTAGGATGGGTTGTGTAAATCGTCAGGTCACCGGAACCGCCATGGTAAGTTGATGTAATAGCGTATGCGTTATTGTCATATAGCGTCTCCTGGCCAACGTACGACCGCAGCTCGTGTATCCCACGCTCTCTACTTCCTCCGGGGCTCTCTCCCATGGCAAGGTCTCACGGCCACAGATCAGACGCAAAAGGAAGAACTTATTTTGGAGGAGAAGAGAAGGATCAATACTAAGGATCTGTGCGATGGTCTCCCTCAGGAATTTGCGTTTTATTTCGACTACATCCGTTCTATTGACTTTGACAAGAAACCAAAATATTCCTATCTACGCAAAATCTTCCGTGATCTCTTCGTGCGCGAGGGCTTCGATTATGATCATGTGTATGATTGGACAATCCTCGAATATCTGATGGTGATGCAACGAAGGAAGGAACTGCAAGGCGAGGATGCATTGCCCAAGGGAGGTTCACAAAGGAGCTTTTCGGGGTTGGCAAGGCAAACAGGTCTTGCGGCCACATGAAGACAGTGTGCTACCTCACTCAATGCCTATATACGAGCTGACATGAGGATGATTGAGAATGTATCACGTACCACAGATGGACGGACCCAATTTGTGTTACAGTTGAGGCTGTTGACCTGAACCTTAGCAGTGAGGTGCCTGGTCACATGACGGTAGTTTTTTGTGTTGCACACAAAAAACTACTGTCACGTGTGATGAGGGGCTAAGCAGGAGCAATAGGCCCTTGACTCCGCCTCAATACGCAATCACTTCAGAAGAGGATGTGAACATGAAGGATTACTGACCGACGGCACAGAAGCCGATGGGATTGTACTACTGCTTAGTAATAAAGCTACCCATTCACCCCAAGACTCCTTACAAGTACAAAACAATTCGGGGACAGATTGAAGCTTCTCTTGATTCCAGGCTTTCAGCGCCCTCACAAGCTAGTATACATGAAAGACTAATTCGAGATCAAGACATGTGCACGGGGACTCTCCCTCTACCATCTCATCCCAAAACCGCGGAGGAAAGCTTTGATTGACCGCGGACCATGTCAATTAGAACGAGGGGGCAGAAGATGTCTTTATACTAATAGGCAGATTGGCGAATCAACCGCGAAGTTCGCTGATAAGGATATTGATGACTCCAGTAACCACCACCCAAGGTCCACGTTCTACAGAGTCAGAGGATGTCGTAATCATCTTTCTCTTCACCCGGAATTGGCTTGCAGGTAACCCACCTCCAATCAACCGTAGTGTGCCACCTCCCGCCCCCTGACCCTGGGGCTCGTCCTGAGTCCAAAGACCTTGCGGTTGGTACTAAATTATGGTAATGCCCTCGATCTCCTCCGTTCATACCTATTCGGCAATGTCTTCTTGGCGTGCTAATCTCTCAGGGGTGCGATTTGTTGCTAGGAGCTCTTTCAAATGCGACTCACATCTTAGTAGGTCGTAGGAGGGTAGGAGGGTAGTAGGGTAGTAGGTAGAGGGTGGATAGATAGGAAACAGCAGCTCCAGTCGCAGACTTCGAGGCAGGTCGCTGCTATGCCAGCGTGGCATTGTCGCTCTCTATGTTGCCTAACCTGTTGACCAAGCAGCCTTATCGCTATCAGGCGAACTGTGCGTGCAATGTCCGTAGCTGCTCAGACTTCATAATATCTCCTTATGATCTTCTCAATTGAAACTGAGGAATCAGTCACTTTCTTCCAGATATCACTTCGACGCCAATTTTCATTGCAGATAACGCTAGATCGTAATCGATAACGATTTCTGATTCCCGCATCAAGAGTATCGTGTAGGTGCCATTGGCGATCACGGCTTCGCAACACTGTTGCGGAGCCAGCATGCGAAGCTCGGTGGTGAACAGTCTCAATTTTTCCCGTACATAGTTCGTCGCCACCTTCTCGATTGCGGAGGGATCGGAGCGGCCGATTGTGTGAGCAGATGCATGTTTCCATGTGCCTCCATCACGGACCTTGAAATTGATGCGAACCATTGTGTTGTCGAATACTTCCCCTGGCGCCAGGTCTATGTCTTCATCGATTTCTTGGTCGAGTAACTCGTCTTGTTCGATTCTTTGCTGATCATCTAATCTCCTTGCATCCTCCAGACTCGAATCTTGTGGTCTTTCCCATCCCCTCAACTCTTCTCCTGCATCCTGGGGTCTATTTGGATTAAGCTTCTTCTGCTTGAGCCTCTGCAATCTCCCCTGGTGGTCTTTCCTGGCGTGTTGTCGTCTGGCCTCTTGCCGTCTCGCTTTTTCTTCTTGCTCCTCTCTATCTCGTTCCTGCCTTTCCAATTCCTGCCTCTCCAGCTCCTGCCTTTCCAGCTCTTGCCTCTCTTGCGCCTGTCTCCCCAGCTCTTGCCTTTCCAGCCCTTGCCTCTCTTGCGCCTGTCTCCCCAGCTCTTGCCGTTCCAGCTCTTGCCTTTCCAGCTCTTGCCTCTCTTGCTCCCGCCTCGTCAGCTCTCGCCTCTCTTGCTCCTTTCTATCTCGTTCCTGTCTTTCCAACTCCTGCCTCTCCAGATCCTGCCTTTCCAATTCCTGCCCCCCCTCTATTGCATCATTTCTCGGATGCAGTCCTTCCAAGGGCAGAGGTGATGGCTTTCCAAAGAACGCAGAGTAGATGGACTTCCGGACGAAAAAGGACGTGATGCCCTCGCCTTGCTCCTCATCCACGTCATGTAGGTGATTTACGAAGAGAGACTCGCTATCTTCCACGTATTCCTCCACGCTCGGTAGCCCGCACCTGCGCTTCTTTTTCACCCCGACACCATCCGTGACGAGTAGAGGTTTGGAATTTTCTGATGGGTTTCTCGCATCCCTCGCCCGGGGATATTCCTTCAGAGCGGTAATCTCTGGCGACTCGAAGCCTAAGCGTTCGGCGAGATCAGCGAACTCACGCAGCACCGTTCGGTCCGCAATGGTGGTGTGCCGCGCCAGGAGGTCTTTTCCTTCGAGATCCCTGGGCATTTGGAGATAGTGGCGCATGGCGTAGGCATACAACTGTCGAACGCCTAGATCCGCACGATCTGCCGAGCTTGCTGGGCTGGACGAGAAGCTGGATTCTGTAACCTGGATGACGGCCCGGTCAGGTCTTTGATTGATGTCGGCAAAAGCCTTGAAAAGGGCGGTGGACACCGTGTCGCCGGGTGAAAGCCTGACCAGCCTCGTCATGCAATCAGCCAACACTTTGACGTAGTTCAGGTTCTTGAAGAGGGCATCCAAGGAAGGAATTAAACCGTCCACAGCCTGCAGCCTCGCCCATATTCCCACGCGATCTCGTTCGCTGAAAGCGCTGAAGATTGTCCCTCCTAGTACTTGACCCCGTAACTCGTCAGCGTCCCTTGTGGATACCCGTGGCGCTCGAAGCTCCAAAGCTTTGACGGTGACTTCATCCACATATTGCATAGCGCTCGCGTCGTGCTGGAGAAGCTTTCCCCAAATATCTTTGACATGGTACAGGTAGTGCAAGATGATCTGTCGAGCTTTCAGCAAACTTGTCACCCCAGCGAGGATATTCACTCACATCATCGCATTTGATGGCCAATATCGTGTTCCACGTGTGGAGCCTCATGCCTCCCCACAACCCGAGGATCTCACGGAGGGCATCCAGAGCTGCGGTCAGCTCCTCGTGCCGGAGAAGCTGCTTGAGACACCGCTTCCCATGGGGGCTCAATCGGCTCCACCACCGCCATTCAAAGCGCAAATTCTGTTGGAAATGGTACTGACGGATCTTGCGGTAGATCTCGCCATCAGTCGGCTTCTTTTCGTTGGAATATTCCTCGACCAGGCATGTTTTCACGTTAGGGTCGATGTCTGTTCAAGGCGTCTGTCAGGATTGTTGTTATCCACGGAGAGAATGAGCCTACCTGCGAGGTACAGATCCACCGTCCACCACTCCAACCCCAACTCTTTCGCCGCCTGGATACGGTGTCGCCCGTGCAGGCATTCGACCTGACAGCCGGCCGGGAAAACCAGCTCCGGATACCCGCCCTGCGGATATTTTCCCAGTTGCCGCGCTGACACCCCCGAAAGCGCTTCAGCGGCATCGAGGGATTGCTGATCAATGACGGCGGGGATGTGATTGAGCTCGTCAAGCCGTCGACAGTCCTTTCGAAAATCTGCTTTCAATCTCTCGACATTCTTGCCGTCGAGCTCCCTCGGCCGGTTCCATTGGAAGTGTAGCCACTTGAGCCTGATGCGGGCGGTTCCCTTGTACTTGATGCGTTTTTCTGCCTCGATTCTCGACTCTTCCTCTCGAATTTGAGTTCTCCACATCTCGACAAGCTCTGCCTGGTGAACGATCGAAAAGAGGAGGATACATGATGTCTTGGGACATGGAGACCACGTGTTGTACTGGACAGTATTGTGCGCCAATTCTGGCGACCCTCCAAAAGTGACCGTCTTCCTATCCCTATCTAAACTGGCTACTCTGTCCTTTTGAATAGAACCTGACCATTGCCAGACTCGCATCCTCCCTCGGCGTCTTACCATCAACTCTCTTATCCCCTACTCAAATTTACTTTCCTGTCGCTACTTGGGTATTCCACTACGACAGCTGAGGATGAGCTCCCAAAATCCCAAGCATGACACCCAGCTCTATCTGCAAGGTCTGACCGACGTGGGCCAGTCTACTGGAGTCACAGAGCCCGAGGGCCACGCCATAGAAGGACAAACGTCCTCGCAGGATCGCTCGGTCCTGAAAAAGAATGCGCCAAAACGAAAGAGAGAGCTCTCTCCGCAGAGAAGTGGGGCCGTTGAAAGGCCTGGGATTCGAGCGTACCATTACGAGGGAATGAAAGACGAATCGCCGTGGGAAAGCTATTGGAAGATCTTTCAGCTCAAGTTCGATCGCTTCGTTACCGTCGCCGTCCGGAAAGAGCCCTTCCGTGAACGTGTCGTCGTGAAGAGTTTTTCGGGGCCCGATTCCCAGGAGGAGCTCCGAATGATACACAACACCCGCCACGACAACGTCGTGGCCGTCCTGGAGACCTTTCGTTTCGACGGTTCTTTTTATGTCATCCTCGAGCGTATGGGCATTTCCCTCCTTCAGATCGTCGCTTCTCCTCCCTATCCCGGCGAGCAGGAACTGGCGGCCATATCGGGACAGGTAGGCCAGACCGACCAGCAGTTACGGAGCATTTGCTGATTGGGTAGATACTTGAGGGTCTTGCCTATCTTGCCTCACACAACCTGGAGCACGGGTCTTTAAGTTGCTCGAACGTTCTCCTAAGCGATAAAGGAGACGTCAAGATCGGTCCGTCTCCCCCCACAATCACACGGCACTTCGCTAACGTGACATGGCAGCGGATCAAGAATGCTGTCGTGAGGTCGCTCCGTCGGACGTTCCTGGTATCAAAGATGTGAGGGCGCTGGGCAAGATTGTGATGGAATTAATGCAGAAATACGCGAAAGACGACGGAGCTATTGGGATCGAGAATTTGGATCGTTGGCCAGAGGACTCCGCCGCGGTCGAATTTCTATCGGCGACGACATCTGCCAGTTCGGCGAACGAGCTGATGAAGGTGAGCCAGGATTCCGTCCCTGAGATCACAATCTGACGTCTCCAGCACCGCTTGCTTCAGTGTGGTTGGCGGAAAGACTGGCTTGAGTGGCTGGTGGATTGGGCCGGAGTCTCCGCCTACAGACTTCACAAGCCTGCGGTATAGACGGTCTCGGCGATCATGAAACCGCATTGTCTTCGATGTCAAGCTGCCTGATCACTTTCCCTGGTCCTCGGACACCGATTTTGTCACGCATCCTCTACTGACTCTAAATTTAGCGTATAGTCAAAAATGGCTCCCTTAACACATCCACTTCTGCTCCCCCCCCCCCCACCCAAAGCGCTGGGTGTCCCTCTACTTTCTGCCTAACTCCGTTGCTATATATTCTCCCATCTTCCCTCGGCTTCTCTTTCTCTACTGTCCCCTTCGCTTCCCTTCCCTTCATTTTCCTTCCAAAGAACGTCGCCGATCGTCTCCGCTTTCAATACGTTCTTCATGGATGTCACACAGATTTACGCTACAGCCGCAGGTGCCTTCTTCCTTGCCTTCATCGTCGTCAACATCCTGTCACGGTCGGTGCGGGAATGGATCTCTCTTTTTACATCTAAGCACCTCACTTATCCATACTTTCTTCGCCGTCATCGACTTCTGGGTCCGTGGAGTCGAAGCGGTGTCCTCGTCCAACTGACCTATATCGCGATCAACGCTTTTTGTCTGGCCTTTCGAGTATCCACACTGTCGAAGGCTGGTCTTCGAGCCGGGAACCTGTCGCTGGCCAACATGATCCCCCTCTTCGCTGGTCCCCACCTGAGCTTCCTGGCCGATGTGCTGGGCTTTCGTTTGGACACGTACCGCCGCGTCCACCGTTCGGCCGGGTCGATGTCGTTCGCGCTCTTGCTGTTCCATGTCCTCGTCGTCGCGGCCCAACGAACCTCATTCTCCTTGGGAGTCCCGGAGCATCTCTACGGAGTGATCGTACGTCCCCCTCGCTGCTCGCGCTGTTTGACACTGACCGAGTGTAGGCAGGATCGTCGTTGTGTCTGCTCGTGCTACTCTCCCATCCCCTCTTGCGCCGACCTTCCTACGAAGTCTTTCTTCGGACGCACCAAGCACTGGCGGTACTGTCCGCCTACTCGACGTGGCGTCATCTGCCGTCAGACTCGCTGTTTCCCCGCATGTACATCTACATCTCCGCTGGGCTATTTCTTTCCACGTCTGTCGTCCAATGCGTCAGCGTCCTGTGGCGAAATGGGACCTTCCGCCACGGTCGCGCCCAAGCCCTCGTGAGTCACGCCGGTGGCTCAGTCAAGATCAGCATCACACTCTCCCGGCCGTTGAAGGTCGAAGCCGGGCAGTACATCAACTTGTGGATCCCTTCCGTGAGCTTCTGGTCGTTCCTGCAAAGCCATCCTTTCGTGGTGACCTCGTGGTCACCTGAGAAGCAAGATCAACTCGATCTCTTCGTGGAACCTCGCCGGGGACTGACTCGGGAGCTTCTGTACCACGCTCAGGCCGGCGAGGGTGGCGTAACGTTCGGCTCTCGCTGGGTGCTGTTCAGCGGACCTCACGGAATCAGTGCCCCAGTTGGCGAATACGAGAGCGTTTTCATGGTCGCCACCGGGTTTGGGATGGCCGCGCTCCTGCCGTATCTCCAACAGTTGATCCGTGGTTATCAAACTCGAAAGGTTTGCACGCGTCAGATACGTCTGATCTGGCAGGTACAGCACATCGGTAAGCACGCACAGGGGATGAACATCCATTGACGGGGGGCTTACAAGGGCAGAGACTGCTCTCGCGATACAGCCGTTGTTGAATGGTTTTTTGAAGGGCGACAATCTGGATAAGGTGACGTATGATCGATGCTTTTACTGGCGACGCTGACCCAGCATACAGATTTTCTCCATTTCGATCTTCTCGATCAATTTGACAAAGGAGAAAGTCTCTTACGGCAGCCGTGGCACCGTATGTCGAGGCTCGGCGGATGCACCCGGAGCTTTACGAGCAGAGGTGATTATGAGACACTCAGGTGGCGCACACGGAGATCTCGAAGCCGCGCAAGGGAGGGTTGAGCATGTACAAGAGGTTACGGGAGAGATGGAGGGAGGGAAGGAAAAGATGCTGGTGATGGGTAAAGTCTTTGAGCATCTTGCCTTTCACGACTGACCGCAAGTAGTATCCGGGACTGCCAAGCAGCGAGATGACCTACGAGATGTTGTACGTAACTATTTGGATGACGGAGTAGAATTACTGGAATTGGAATATCAGCCGAAAGAGAAATAAGCGCGGTGGCAGTAGATCAATAGATATTGACGGCTATGTAGATAGCAAAAGCTATGAATCAGAGTTTCGACATGTTTTTAGCAATGTAACCCAAGCTGCCAACCCTCTATAGGCACTCGGGTGTATGAGGGGAGCCTCGGTATCGAGGGGAACCGTGACACGTCTCGAGACTGACAATGTCTTGAGACTGACAGTTCTTGGGTATAAGGATGCAAGAGGGGCCACGTGAGCCCCATGAAGAACCCGGCTACGAATAACACCTGAATATCAGCTCTACATAAATACAGACAGCATGCCGTCTAATTGAGAACAACAACAACAACTCCGACATTGTCTCGAGACTGACAGTGTCTTGAAACTAGCGTCTTAGGACGACGAGTGTCTCAAGACAAGTGATGTCTAGAGACGTGTGTCTTGTGACAAATTATGTCCAGAGACGGGTGTCTCGAGACCAATAATGTCTTCAGACGGATGTCTCCAGACTTGACATGTCTCAAGACATCCGTCTGAAGACATTATTGGTCTCGAGACATTGGTCGTCCTAGGACGATAGTCTCAAGACATTATACGTCTGCAAACACTCGTCTCAAGACACTATGCGTCTTTAGACTCTACGTACATTGTCGAAATCATCCTTATCTTACTTTTCAGGGTCAGAGCTATGCATTTCATAAACCCGTAGATAGCATCGATCTGGTTTTTGCTCCCCCAAACCAACCTATTGTCTGTGGCATACAGAGGACAGCAAACGCCATAGAGACTGCCTGGTATGCACACCAGCAGGGGAGTAAGAATTGATGAACAGCTGGTTTGGATTGGATCAGATGTACTCCTCTGATAGCATTGTGATTGGTTGATGGGTGTTTCAATTTTGCTGGATGATGGAAGTCTCTAGAATGTGCCTGGCTTGGCCATGACTTGCGAGCAATTGGGTCCGCAAGTCTTTGCAGGGTCCAAGATCTATTTTGAGGAGGGACCGAATACAGCGCCCGAGGGTGGGAATCAGAAATGGAAATCAAGCAGCCAAAAATGGGAGGCCAGGAAATACAGCGCTAGAGGTGGGAACCAGAAATGGAGCTCAAGCAGCCAAAAATTGGAGGCCAGGAAACCGGTCAAAGTTGGAGTTGAAGGCCATCATGAATGGACGACGAGGTTCAGAAGAGCGTTGATATTCTTCCATCGCCTTCTCGCTCCGTCTTGGAAGCTGCAAATCAGTCGATAGAATAATCTCCTGAATCACATTGCACAGATCATGGCGACTTCGATCCAAATTCCTCAAAGCACGAATCTGGACAATAACTCCAGACACGCTTCGGTCACGCTTGCTAGGTGTGCTACCTCTGCGTGACTCTGATCTGTATATAGTCCAAGCTGACTGCTTGAGCTTTTTCAACAGCTCCAGTTACTCCGACGTCGCAATCCTCCTCGGGACGACCGGAATAGAATTTCCTGCCCACCGGATAATTCTAGCACATCGGAGTCCTTTATTACATAACGTTCTCACGGAAAATCCAGGGACTGATCTACAATTAATTTCCAGCGGTTGCAGCGCACATTCGCATTGGAGGGTCTTCCAATACATGTATGAGGGAAGATATCCTGCATCGCCTACGGAAGTTCTAAAAAATATAGGTATGTCTTTAAATTCAAATGCTTCGCAGGGTACTGAAAGCACTTTCCAGAAGACGAACCAGAGTTGCTTAAACACTCAAGCGTGGCTCTTATTGCACGTCATTTTCGAATGGACGACTTGGAAGAACTCGCTATGGAACATCTCAGGTCTCAGCTACACTCCTGGTCAAGCATCGAGCTCTTCGATCGCATTCTAGAAATGTATGCCACTCATAAGAAGGAGGCAAGACAATTCGTTGTTACAGAAGCAGCGAAATCGTATTCACGGGTTCCGCATCTCGCCCAAGCTCTTCAGAAGGCCGCTCGGGAAGGTGGAGAATTTGCAGTCGACCTGATGAGGGCTTTGAGCAATATTCACCAGCGACACGAACATTGAATTGTAGCATAGCTAGAAGGCGTGTAAGATAAAAACGCTTGGTCAATTCATAATGCGAAGCGTTCCTCTTGCCCCGCAGTTTCATCCACTAAAATTGGGAATCTTATTACTATCAGTAGCTTTTTGGAATGCTGTCGAATGAACCGTTTCTGGTGAAACAGATGTGAAACGAGTGATCCTAGTATGATGACGCTCCGATGGCTTATCAAGCTTCGGGTGCTTTATAAGGCTGTCGGATGGAACCTTCTAGAATCCCTGACTTGCGAGCAAATGGGTCCGCAAGTCTGAGAAGCTGCAACGCTAGTCCTGAGTATCTGCATCGACATGGTTTCTGAAGTACCAGATTACATACGACAGCGTCTCGCTGCGGTCGTTGATGACTTAAGAAGTGCTGTGGGGCAAGAAGCAGCAAAAGCCTACTTGACCCGTATTTTCGACATTGAGTCGGTGGAGTTCGAGCCAGGAGCCGAACTTTGCGACGACTCGTGGATGGAGTTCATCAATGAAGACTGCATGACTGATGATGCCAGCAACCCTTCGTATCCCACGCCGTCCTCGTCCTACGAAAAGGATGAAGAATCCCTTTTGCAGGTGATGAATTCACAGACAGAAGCTGACACAAGTTGCCCAGAATCGTCACCTCAGATCGCTAACTCTGCGTCCCCGGGTAAAGGCACAACCACGACGCTTTGCGAGAGTTGTCGGCGATCAAAGACACATCACAATCGAGACAGATCTGAGTACAGGGCCCTGGACACTATCGTGCAAGGCCTACCACGCAGCAACCTTCTCGACTGCCTCAAAACTCATTGGGAGACTTTGAAGGTGGAAGGGATCTTTGCGATGCCCTCACGCCAGGTATTCACATGGACTTTGAAAGGGAGCTCGGAACAAGTTCGTCGTTGGATGTCGAAGACGACCTTCACCAATGGCGGCGATCGATCGCCGAGATCAGAAACCTGGACGGTTACACCAGCTTCTTCGCCGAAGCTCAGGCCAAACAAAGGACCCACAAGTATACACGCCAAAGTGGGGAGAGCAGCAGCAACAAGGCACACAAGGAATATCTCAGTGCGCTGGAATTGCTGCAAAACTGGAGGGAGAAGAAGGCGTCAAATGGTAGTCCTTGGGTCAAGGGGACCCCTTGGCCGACTGCCGCCTCATTTTCTTCTGACCTACAAGACGGACAAGCACGTGTCATGAGCAGGCAGTCTTGGCAGATAGTGCACTTTCATGTTCTCGTTTCATCTCATGGTCCATTTATAGCTACCGTTAAGAGTGATTTTCAGACCATTTAGGGGCGTGCCGATCCCCCGTTGTGTCGTGGAGTCCTCTCTACTCCTGAGCTAATCTGAGCCCAGGCACGTACTGGTACCGTTCTATATCAGCAGCCAACAAAAGATTTTGCTGTTAAACTCAGCTTAATGTTAGTGCCACTTGAACTCGTATCTTCAGCCGACTGAGCCCAAGCGACGTCAGGGATTGCATTCTCTCGCCAGCTCCAAATGCGAGGGTCATCTAATGGAGATTTTGATTCTTCGTCTTCTGGAAGATCGTCCTCATCTGAATCATACATGATCCATGCATGTTTGCCTTGATTTTCTTCGAGCCATAGACCTCCCTCAAGGTCTCTGTACCATTCGAACAGGTTGAGAGTAGCGTCGCTGGACACCCTATCGACAGCGTCTTCAACCCAAATGCTGCAGAATTAGTGATGTTCTTTCCGGCGTCGCAGTATTCACTCACTTTCCGTTGGAGCTATCGTCATTTGAGGCTCGAGCAATTAATGGTAGACGCAAAACGGGACGGTTCATTATCTCAGGCTGCTTCTGAGCCGGGTACAATTCTCCTGTCTCAAAGATCCAATACGTGTTCGATTGTATTGGCTTATGGTCATGCAGTAAATGCCTTCTGATATCAAGGCTGATGTCTGATGCCGCTATTTCTCCAAATGGCGGTGATGGTGTGAAGGGGATGATAGCGTTAGAGTGAACAAGATAGATGGTACTGAATTCCCGGGCACGTGGAATATATCGGTCCCGATTGGAGATCGAGTGATAGCCTACTTGGATGAAAGATTGAAGGACTCCCGTCCAAGACGCCACTGGAAGACTGATAGGTGGCATACCCCCCAGGGCAGAGTCCAAAAATCTGCTTGCCTGACCCGTCCAGATTGCTGCAAGCCACAAAGAAGAGACTTTTGGATTTTGCCCAACCATCAAGCGAGCGAAGGCTTTTGGGTCACTTTTCACGGGCTCGACAGCTTTTCTGACGCCGAACAAGTGAGCCCCAATCAAGTTACAGGACACTTTAGGCTCGAAAAGTCCACTGCATAATAGGGAAGCGATGCCTTCGTCACAACAGCTCAGCGTTATACACTGACTGAGGCATTCGGACAACCTTTTGTAGTACTGCTCTTCGACGCCTGGAGAACAACGCATATCCTCTGGTGGGGCCAAAGGTGCAAGTTTTATCGGGCCAGCTCTATGCTCCGGGAACATCAAGACCACAGCAAGCGCCATGGCAGCACATTCTTTTGTAACACCTTCTGACAAACAAAAAATTTCCAGGAATCGAAAGGCATACAGCGAATCTGGTAGCGCTTCTCTTTTGTTCACCCTAGGCGCAGGCGTAAGCTTGTGAAAATGGTCATTAAACAATGGAGAACGTACTCGGAAGATAGAGTATGTCGCTCCATACACCATGGCGCGTAGAAGGTCTTGTCGCCACGAGTCATGGTGGCCTGCCACTGCCGTTCGATCACCACCTCCCAAAAGTTTTCCCCGCTGATATCTTCACTCTGGTTCATGAGCGCCTTTTCACCTGCCGTATTAAGGATTTCTACCCATCGAGAAGAGAGTATATATGCCCAAGCCAAAATCAGACGGGAGAGATGTTTCATTTGGTCCGCTTGACGCCCCGGCCACGGAACAGTATTCTCGGAAGCCTCCGAGTATTCCCATGCCAGTGGTCGAAGAACTCCCAAGGTCTGATAATGGTATGTGCGCTTAATAGGCCGTTCGCAGGCCGGGTCTGTTGTTGTCACCCATTCGAGGGCGTATTTGAGCTGAGGATAGGGTTGATCAAGGATTGAGAATCCTTTCGAGTGGTGTGCGTAAAGTCCCGGAATCTGCTGAAGAAGTTCCAAAAGGTCATCAGCAATGTGAAGATCGCCCGTGCTTGCCTTCGCTTCTGATATTACTTTCGCCCATATTTCATAGCTGGCCGTTACCGTATCGTGGTGTTGAGTTACTGTTGGGCATATTCCATCTCCAGGTAGTGGAGAGAGGGTTCTCGTCCGCCTGGTGATGAAATCCTCTTGCGTAGCCATGACAGTCGCTAGCAGGACAAGGGATTTAAGATCAAGAGACGCAGTTATAGCGAGAGGCCCAAATCTTAAACCTTCCTACGAAGGCCCAGCCCTATCGGCCTTCGGAATTTCCAGGCTCCCGAGTTCTAGCGACAGCCTAGGTTCCTGGGTCTCTCGAAAGGGCATCATTGATCATACTACTAGTTAGAGTGTTCGTGGTATTCTCCACTACGCTGTCACAGAGTTTGATTTTTAAACGATGGATGCCTAGAGACTTTGGCAAAGACTTGCGCTGTTGAAGCGGTAACCTAAAGTTATACAGAGGACGTCTCAATCTCCACCTCAGAGTTCTTTGCCAATCTATGAAATCTGTACGACATGGGACTACCAATCTGGCTCTGCACCTGGGTGGTCTCTGCATTTCGCGCAGATCCTGTAATGCACACCATTACATTTCCCTGCAACTTGACAGCGTTTCCACATCTTTTTGCATCCTGGCGATTTACACTGTCGGCGTTTATGTTCGTGGTTTGCATGTTGACAATGAGTATTCGTGCAGAAGCCAGAATCCCCCGAACCAGTCGTCATTGTAGCAGAGTAATATCCAGACGAGAGTAGTGATTTGTAAGAGGTCGAATGATATCGAGACTAGCACTTCAGTCTTTTCTTAGTCAGAGAAAAAAGTGTCAAACGATATGTTTGACTCACCTGTGTGCTGAGGAATAGGATTGATTCTCGTTGTAGAAGGCAATCCCACTCTTTATAAGTGTCGCCCAGTGCAAGATGACCAATTACATTCGAGACAGCTATCGGTGCTAAGTTATCGCTGTTGCCTGGTATGGCTTGACTCATGCATCATCATGCGTCTACTCAACCTCAGCCTCGTGGATCATGTACGATGGTTGGTTTACAGGGTGGCTTCTGCAGGTCCTCGCAAGTCTAAACCACTTGTCCATGTACGATCCTATCAAAATCGCTTGCCATGGAGAGAGGATTTCCTCTGCGAGTTCAAACTTTGGCCAGAATTCAATCTAGGCATTGATATCATTGGAGAATCATTTCTCAAAATAGGTCAAGATGAATCCGCTGTGCAATGCTTTATTCTCTCGAAAATAGGCATGTTTCGCCGCCGTCAACGGTCATTTAGAGACGCGCAGATACGTTTGTAATAATGGAGAGCAGTTCTGGCTCTCTAAACCTGCTACAACGGAATTAAGCGGCATGAGGACATGGAGCGAGAGATACAGCAGAAGATGCCGGTTGGCAAAGCAGCGGGAGAGAAAGTGTGCTTTACGCTCTTCAAGCCGCGGAGTGTAAAACTTGATTTAAGATAAGCTCATTTATTACTATGCTCAATCTCCGATTATGTCCTGTGCCACCTAAAGTTGAACACCAACAGTAAGAAACGTATGAACATTTTGATTTCGTCCGTCATGAGGTCAATGGAATAGACTTTCGACGATGCTTATGCCGTTGAATTCGCGAATAAAGTTTTCGCTCGCCTTGACCGCCTGCTGGACGTGGGAATAGGCCACCCGAGTATTCTTCTTGGGAGCTAGAGTGTAGGCTGTGGTGATGATGCTAGAAGTAGGACGCTTTGTTCGCCATCTGACCGGCGCCGTTGTAATCTTTCTGAAACTCCTTGTCAAGATTGATGACGATTTCCAAGTGCGATCGCGACAATGGCACCATCTCGCTGACAGCGAGGGCATGAGCAGTGCTTATCATGTTCTTGATCTACATTGAGGATCGGTCAGCGCAGCGTCGTACACATTGGTTCAATAACAAACCTGTCGGCCGTTCACTTCTTTCCTGGATAGCCAGTCAAGATCAACGGATGTGTATTCGGCTCGGCCCTTGGCTGTAGCCGCCTTCTTCAAGAAGCTTTCCCATATCGTCTTTCTCGTGTCCAACCCCAAGGGCCCGTAATGCAATGCCACGGAGATTCTGCTCTGAATTGCATCGTCAATGTCCTTGACGCGATTGGTCGTAAGGATCATGATCCCTCGATAGTACTCAAGTGTCCGCAAGAACACCGACACGAGAGCGTTATGTGGGTTGACGAAAGAGCGTGACTGCACAAACACGTCGGCTTCATCGAGAAGGAGGATGGCCTTCCAATGATGAGCAAGGCGAAAGATGGTCGATAGCTGCTCTTCAAGCACCTTCGCGTCCTGGCCAAGTTCCCCGGCAGATATCTGAAAAGTCAGAAGGACGAGATAAACGGACAAGAACAAGACTTACCGCGTAGAGTGGCCTCTCAAGATATTCGGACAGTCCTTCTACGGTCAAAGTCTTGCCCACTCCAGGAGGTCCACTGGAAGTGAATGTCAGTTTACGGTAGAGGACCAAGCGCCGGGGTTCGTACTGCAGAAGTGTTATCAACCCTTGACCCTTTCCCTCTACAAAGTCGTCGATCATATCGTCGGATGCGCGGGATATGTGAGCTTTTGCGAGGGCAGTGATGACCTTCTTCTTTGTGGCGGGAATCGCGAGATTGTCGAAAGAAGATGGATTCCAGACAATCTCCGTGATATCGTCGACCACAAATTCCACTTGGTATCATTAGCACAAGCTCCATCCTGTCGAGTGTTCCGGGGAAGAAGGCTTACGCCACCGTTTATTGCCAAAGCTCCACCCGTAAACCGTCTGGCTGCAGATCATCAGGTCGCCTTCGCTCATGGTTGTCGTATCAAGGCCATTGGTCTTGACTTCTTCTGCGTCGGTGTCAGAGAATAAGAAAATATAGTTGTTGGACGAGCTTGGCCTGGCCAGCTCATTAATATGCGGCCGGATGTAGTTCGGATTGATTTTGCGGAAGTAAGCCACATCAACCATAATGCGACTGTCCACAGGGACTTCGACGTATTCGCCCTTCTCTATGTAGAAGGCATTGCCACGATATTGGACATGATGTTGGCCCATGAGGGAGGCGAATTGTCGACCGCACCTGACAAAGTATTCCTTCATTTCTTTCTGGTGCCCATGAAACTCGAGTGGAAACGCCTCAAGCCTGTCAACTCGCTTGGCCCCTTGGAATTTTCCGATTCCCAGCGCCGACGACACTTCGCCAAACACCTGCCCGTTAAAGTCTAACAGGCGGCATTCCACGTGGAAGTATGGAATTCCAGTGCTTGTCGTCCTCTCCTTGCCCGAGTCGTACCGGCAACAAGCTGGCTTTTCGGCGTCGAGAACGGTCGTGTAGATCTTCATATTCGGCTTGAACAGAGCCCAGAGCAAGTCGTACGTGATCTCGCGATTTTTAAGAAGCGATGCAAGACGAGACGAAATCGAAATGTAGGCCGTGCGGATGTACTCCACCAGCAGATTGAGGTGCTTAAACTTGGTATCATTATCGGTATCGTCTTCGAGTTCTGTTCGGTGGGCTTCCAATTCCACGATGTATTGATACAACAGGTTTCGCTCAAGCTGTTTCGTTGTTAGATTCCGTTCCGAGCAGACGAAGTAGGTTCATACAGTGATTTTGTCTTCTCCAAGGGAGAGCCCATGCACGTCTTGCAGGAAGATCCTCAGGACGTCTCTCAGTCCGTTGGATTTAATATCGACGTAGAATACCTGCTCAGAGGCTCCTTTTTCTGGATGTTCGACCTTAGCATCGAAACGTGCCAGCTTTCCATCGACTTACCGGTTCGAGCACGGATGACGAACATATACTCGTCGAGATCGGTCACCTCTTCTGGCAGTGCTGCTGAGTCCACAATGTTGTACTTGGATGTACTATCATCCCAGCTGAACGGGAGACGTTAGCAGAATCCTAGCCACAGACGAACCAACATACACTTCGTCGACCAATTTATACTCCAGCTTCGAGGCTTGAATCTTTGGCTTCTCAGCTTCAACCTGCTTCGTGGCCTCAAGCTTGGCATCTTCGGTTTTGTTCCTAGCGTCCAACTTCTCCAATGCTCGAACCAACTTCTCGACAGCGTGCTCGAAGCGGTCGATGCCACCGACTCGCGGGGGCACGTGCGCGCGTGGGCTGTCCTCATATGCAGGGCTACCGGGAGGGGTCTCTGGCGGTCGTGGAGAGGTGGGCGGCTTTGGAAAAATGTCAGTTGGTGTCATTATCGCAGTAATGAAGTAATTCGTAAGGGTGAAGATCTAGAAGGCGATATGGCTTGGAGAAAGATGAGATGGACGGTGGCAAGACAGGCTTGCAGGATTCGTCAATTTGGGCTTTGACGTGACAGATGGAGACTCCTGGAGTGATGAGAAAGACCAGGAAGCAGAGCTGAGGACTGAGATATATGTGAGGATCTTCAAAGCTCCCACGATGTAGCCCCTGCACGGCCCATTCATTCTTGACGGTGGTGATCGCCAGGTCGACGATGCCATTGTCTTGCATGAGCGCGTGGCTATAGATAGATCCATGGAGCTGTAGACTGTGAACGACGCCTTCTCGACGTATTCTCCCACATCGCTTTTACATGCGCGAGCGCGAGCGAGAGGGAAGACGATTATGCAAGAAATGATTCATGTGCCACTATGGCGTTGAAAAAGCATGGTGATTGGGCGGGTTGCCTCGGTAGCCGTCAACCTCACATGACCATTCTCAATCTCAACGTAAGAACGGCCTGTTCGCTTCCGAGGCCCGACACGCAGCCTACTTAAGAATAGGATGTCCCCGTTCGCTTCTCAAATTCAGAATCGTATGTTCGTTTCCCAACTTCAGAATCGCATCATCGCTTCCCACTAATTGTGATAGATTTCAGCCATGTCACAAGGATTCAGCCAGAAGCTCGTCGAACTGGGTGAGAAGACGTTCAACCTCCGGGACGTCGACGACGCCACGCTCGAGGATATGCATGCCAAGGCTTCCAGCCTCCTGACGCAGATTGCGGTCCAGAAAAGACTGAATTCAACTGCCTCTCTAGTACGATATATGAAGGATCTGCCAGTTCGAAGGATGAGCTTTAATATGAGAAAATTGCTCGCGAGTAAGGATCACAGCCAACAAACGGACTTACGGTGGTCGAAGTTGAGAGAGCTGGATTGCCAAACTTTGATATTTTGCACCATATCCCTTACGGGTTTGGCCTCATTGCCAGCTGAGGAATTCAACTGGCTCGTGCGTAATGTGGGGACCTATCTCGAGAAACAATCCCTTCCTCTCGGTTGGATTGTACGAGATCAGGTGAGGAAAGTGGTGGCCAACTTACCAAGAGGAGAAATTACTAAGTCATTTCTGGAAGGTCTATATTGTGACTCTCCATCGCATCAACTCGTTGTTAACTAAGGTCTAGACTACCATAAAGCCGAAATGCAAGCGTGCACTTCAGATGTTGGACCCCAGAACAAACGCCAACGTGTCGAACGTGCGTTGCATCTCCAGCAAATGATCAACAGAGGCTGAGTTTTAGCAGCTGAGCAATCGCCGCCAAGTATTCAACGTCCCTCCCAGGATAGCCAAACTTTAATGATTAGAGCAGGTACTGGAAGGATGACCATCCAGAATCCGTGTCGGAGCTAACTTTACTTCTTACCAGGGAACCTCACATCTTCCACTGGCCTACATGATGAGAAACGTAAGCCTATCGAAGACCAATACGCAACGGTCCAACCACATTTCGAATCTCATGATGATGTCCAGCAGAATGACCTTCTCTCTAATAAAGGTGTGAATACATGTGCATTCGACATAATACAAGACTGAATGGTAGTAGACTTTGAACAGCGGGTGCAAGAGGAAATTCATGGTGAGTTATGTATTCTACATCAAAACGCTCGCTTAACTCTGGTGCGACAGCGCGATCACAGATCGAGGAAGCTTTCCTGGTACCTCCCAATATCTTTGAAGAGATTTGGAAGTTCCACCACGAATGGACGGCTCGTGAACCTCATTCCATCATCCTGACAATACCGGCCGGAGACCACGTGGCCTCTGCAATTCTTTCGATCCCCCGAGCCGATGCCCTTGACCTTAGCTACCAGTATAGCTTGCAAGGAATATAAACCTATTTTTGAGTGATGAACTTCACTTCGATCACCATGAGTTCGAAGCGACATTCAGCTGGTATCCGGCCCATGTGAAGCCCCTTCTGATTGTCGATATCCCAGAGCTTTTTCCCACCTTGCTTATCATAGACCCTCACACATCCGAAAGTCGTTGCTGGTGATCGCGCTCGGAAAACCACAACACGGTCCTTCGAGTGTCCCTCTAGTAATCTCGCATTGTAATATGTCCAGTCCTCGTCAACAGTAACGTTTTTCGCATCAAAGCCTTCGCCATACTAGAAGGAATAGTAATGTTAGCCTTATTTATATCGTACCAGGGCTATGGAATTATCAGACTTTTGCTTTAGCTTCCCCTGCAAGTTTTTCCTTATCCACTATGACATCCGCAGATATAGATGCGGCCATGATCGGACGTAGATGTACTAATCGCAGAAAAGACACGCGGAGTGGTAGCTGCAGTCAAATTCTGGTACCGGTAGGTATGGAGGGAAGCACACACTCCAAGGCGCACTCGTTTCTTATGGCCTCGATGGAACTTGGCTCAGTATCCTCAAGAACGTCGTGATAAATTGAACTCGATGGTGGAGACCGTCAGTTGGGCGCCTTTTTGTATAGGAGATGTTCTTAGTTAAGCTTCTTCATAATACAGTGCAATTTTGCTCACCCTAGATGTGTCCCTTCAAGCCCCGAAACTTCTGCGGCACTCCTAGTCAAGATGTATACTGTAAATTGGAGGCAATTTTGGCCTCGGCGCAATCCACACAGGACAAGGGCGATGGAGCAGAGTCAAAGCGCACAGCGCAAGAAGAGATAGCAGTAAGTATGATGAACAAGATGGATAGCCTGGACGTTGATGCCCAACGGATGTTGAGAGCTGTCCCTCAGCAGAGCAGGACGAGCATTATTGGCGGGTTTGGCTGAGCTAGAAAGCGAGTTGTTACTGCCGTGATTTGCGTCCTTTTATTGATTGAGACGCAAATCATCTTAGATATGGGTTGAGTCAAAGGCAATGGCGCCTGAATAATTAGGCAAACCCCCAGTAGAGCTTTACGTCAGGTGGCCTTTTGAAACATTACCTCGGCCGCCGTAGAGTTTTCCTTGTCGGTAGCAATGGTACCATCCGCGGATATGTGATACCTTCTAATTGCCAGACAAGAGGGTTAGCTTCTGATGACTAATGGGTTCGCCAAGAGCCCTTCAAACCGTCGCGTCGCAACCTTGACATCTTTACTACAGCAGCGCCTTGCTTGAATATGGCTGGGCTCTCGCAGAATGAGCTGAAAGCGATCAGAGCTCATCCTCTGAGAAAGGGGCTCGAAGCCTTTCGTACGACGTTCAAATCAAGGTACCTCAAAAGCGAAGATGTGAACTTGACAGAGATTGTTGATCAGCTCACGTCCGAAGCCTCTGATACAGGTGAGGGGACTATCGATGGATTCACGAGGCTGCTAATCGGAGACAGGAGAGAAGGATGTCATACTTGATTTCATCCTGGCACTTCTGGCTCAGCCAGCTGCTCGAACCATACGCTCCCGGACTGGGAATGGACCCCTCAGCGGTGACATTGCGTCCTTTTACGCTCGCCTCTCCGCAAACCAAGAAGAAGCCAAACACATCGCGCCACTTCTAAAGCTTGTGCTCACCCCGAAGAGTGGTATTGCTCCTCAGCACAGCGATACGGACATATGGACAGCTGTGTTAGACCTCGTCGCGCACACTAGATCACTACAACTATCGCAACCTACAACCCCCCCCCAATCCCACCCATCATTTACATCCTCCTTCCAGCAGACGCCTTGGTCCTTCAACACGGGCAGCTTCGCAGACGCATCCGAGCACAGGAAGCAGGTCGATGATGCGCTGAGAGAAGAACTCCTCCCAACCCTTCGAATCGATATCCCTGACTTCATCCCCGCCGTCTTCGGACATATCCCCCAACTCGACGAGCTAGCAGAGACGGTGTTCGATCGATGTCAAGAGGAAGATACCCGGTTCTACATCAAAGGTAGCGGTTGGACTGAGTGGCCCCCGAGTGCCAAGGAGGACCTCGTCCTGGAGTGGCTGCAGGACCTCATGAAGCTTTTTATGACATGGACCACTGAGCGTGGCGAGTGTATTACATCTGGACGGCAGATCTACCAAGGTCCTGGCGTTTATCTGGATGGATCCCCCCTTAAACGGAAGATGGATGTTGGTATTACGGCACGCCATAGACAGAGCCAAGGTTACGAGGACGGAGTCGACGAGAAGCCTGATGCACGGATCTCCAAATGGGCTGACATCCTCGTGACTGGAGAGTTGAAGAGCAATCCCGTCGAAGATGGACAGACTCCAGCATGGTTGGACTTGGCCACTTACGCTCGGGAGGTTTTCCGTACGCAAGACCGGAGGTTCGTCCTTGGGTTTACCCTCTGTGGATCTATGATGCGCTTGTGGCAGTTCGACCGGTCGGGCAGCTCTGGATCCTCCTCGTTCAACATCAACGAGGACGGATTCAAATTCATTCATGTCATGCTTGGCTACTGCCTCATAAACAACACGCAGCTGGGTCTTGACCCCACGATTCAGCAATCAAACGGCAACTGTTACGTAGAGATCTTTCGAAACGATCAGAAGGAGCGACTGGTTCTTACGAAGCTCATCAAAAAGCAAGCGGTGATTGTTGGCCGGGCGACGTCTTGTTGGAAAGCGTACCGTGACGGAGACGAATCGAAGGAACCTCTTATCGTCAAAGATTCATGGCAGTATGAAGAACGACCTGAAGAGGGGGAACTCATCAAGGAGGCAACGGATAAAGGCGTGCGAAACATCGCTCGGTACTATCATCACGAGACGGTGCAGGTTGGGGGGGAGAACGATGACACTATCAAGAATGTGCGGAGAGGGTTCATGAAAGCATGCGGTCGGACTACATTCAGACAGAGATCCTTTATCGGGGCTGAATCATCTGCCTCGGAGGCTTGGGGAAGAGCTGTGGCAGGGCAAGCTCAAAGTCGAAGTCTATCACGCAAGCGATCGTCAAGTTCGGCCCAGATGGCGCCGCCACCTAATAAGAGGTCTTGCTCAAGCCGTCGATCAAGGGATCCAGTGACGCCTACCCACAACCGAGTCCATCGACGTGTCATCACTCGTGATTTCGGCAAGCCCATTTACGAAGCATCGTCTCCGGTAGCTCTCATTAATGGATTCATCGGAGCCATCCACGGTAAGTGTATCGGCATAAGCATTAAAAACATCTCACTAACTTGTTCAGGGCATGAGTCTTTACTGAATGCTGGGATCCTCCACCGTGATATATCGATTGGCAACATCATGCTCACAGAGAATGAAGATGACGGCTTCCTCATCGATTACGATCTTGCCATCAAGACCAGCAGTGATCGAGCGTCCGGCGCACCCAGCAAGACTGGCACAAAGATCTTTATGGCGATTGGTGCTCTGCTTGGCGAGCCTCACAGCTTTATGCACGATCTGGAATCCTTCTTCTGGGTGCTTTTCTGGATCTGCATACACTATGATGGTCGAAATGAGAAGGGCGAGGTCAAGCGCAGGATCGTTTCCAAATATGAGAGGTGGAACTATGCAGACATAGGAGAACTGGCGGATCTCAAGAAAGGATTGATCGTCGAAGAAGACGGCTTCGACAAGACCGTTGCCGGCTTCACTCCTGGTTGCAAATCACTGATCCCCTGCGTACAAGAGCTACGCAAATACATCTTTCCAGATGGAAAGCGTTATCTGGGAGAGAACAGAGAGCTATATTCTCAGATGAAGGCTGTACTTGACAAGGCAAGAGAAGATCCGGGATTGTGAGCTACGGGATTGTGCTAAGTCTGCATAGTATGAACGCGAATTCAATTCTTTGCATTTATGTGTTGAGAGTCTGATATCATTGCTTCGGTCCAATTACGCAAGTTGTCTTAAATTTTTGGTAGATTTGAATCTTGAAGCAACTTTATCCAGTAGATCACCTCAATCATCAAGTCTGGCTGGTACCAAGATCTTTATGGCGATTGGTGCTCTGCTTGGCGAACAACGCAATTTTATGCATGATCTCGAGTCGATCTTCTGGGTTTTGTTCTGGATCTGCATCCATTGGAACGGGCCCGGCAAGAAAAGGAGAGAATCAGACTTTGAGGACTGGAATTATTTATCTACTGAGAAACTTGCTAGTGAGAAAGCAGGTCGAGTATCGAAGCGCCTATTTGACTTGGTGGCTGACAGGTTCACTCCCTACTGCAAGCCATTGATCAACTGTGTTAAAGAATTGCACAAGGTTGTTTTCCCAGAGGGTGTCGCAAGATTAGAGGAGGATCGGGAGCTTTACACTCAAATAAGGAGCGTTCTTGAAAAGGCAGGAGGAGATCCAGCGGCCGTAGCTACATTATAATACAAAATTTGACTTGAATTCCATGAGCTTACGTCTCAAGCGCCTTATCTCGCCGCGTCCGTCAAACGTGGAAGATCATTTCTAGTATCTGGCAGACTTAGACCTGGCCATAGAATGAGCTTGCAGAGTTCGAGGTCTGAAAAAGATAGTGCTCACGCAGCAAAAGCATCGGGTTTGAACACCTTTCATTGCATCCCGGAGAAGTGGCTCAGGCCTTAAGACTGAGTGCGCCCAGAAATCTCAGCTCCTGATTCGAAAGCAGCCCGGACTCTCATCCCTCAATGCCCAATTCAGGACCTTCGGAAATGTCTATCCCCAGCCGATGCCGCTCTACTCTTGATGAGGTCGCTCCTCGCCTTGACCCGTTCTCCCAAAAAACCAAGTCAAGCCTCCAGCAGCGGCGGCCGCCACCGCCCCAATTCCAGCCGCAATAGGCACAAGTTGCCCCGTCATCCCCATTGACTGCAGCGTGGCGAAAGCCCCTCCGGCGGGCGTGAAGGCTCCGTACATAGCTGACTGCCATGCGGGAGCGAGGGTACCTTGAGGAAGTTAGCAATGCTCAAACAAGATTCCTCGGTGAGGGCGCTTTTGTAAACGTCAAAGGTGATGCACCAGCGACAGGACCAAGTACCCCGAATCCAGCAACCGCGAGGAGGATCTGGATAGCGGCGAACGTTCCAACGCTTGCCATGATAACTTTCTGGTTTTCTAAGATAAGGTCAGTGACCAAGTCACTGAACAGAGTAGCTCTTATTAGAATTTCTCACCTGGCTGCTGAAGCCACTTCAACGCAAGTCCGCCTGTTTCGTGGATACGCTTGGCTGCTTCGGCGAGTAAAGGGTTGCCCTGTAGCATGATGACGAAGCGATGAGCCAGTTCATTTGGCTTCTTGTGCAGGTCCAGGACAGGGGTGCGGTTCTTGGTGAGAGAGTAGACTACTCCGGCTTCAACTGGGTCCCCTTGTAGCATGGTAGTGCGAGGAGGGCCGGTTTGGTCGAAAATTGCATGGTTGGAGCCTTGAGGGGCGAGTTCTGTGTTAGCATCAGCCATATTTATTGATGGAGCTGTGGTGTTTGGAGGATGAGGAGGCCAAGGTGACGATGGGTTTTATGGTTGGGTTTGCTGTGTTGAAGATGGCAGAAGTAAAGCTTTCTTATCCGAGAGAGACCTTAGGGTCAGGGCTTGGACTACTCAGACAGGCAGCAAGCTAACTTTATTTGGGCATCTTTGGATGTTTAGAATTCCAGCAACATCTCAGTGATTCAAGGATACAATTGTCCATCGAATGCTACATACAATATAAGTTAGCACAGAGCCTGTGACAGCAATCTCGCAAGCTGACGTTTATCAGCCGCTTGAATGGGTCAGCATTAGCAAGTCATCGCTTTCACCCAACAGGAGAAGCTTGGATTCTCCGGTAAGCTTGGAGAGGTCCTTTTCGATGGATCGCCGTCGTGTCTCGTGCTGCCTCTTGCCACTCCCATCCTACCCCAAGGGTTCGGTCTGACCCAGGCTCCTGACGCAACTTCTTCAGTTCTAATGTAAGTTTTCCGACTGTTGCTATCAGGTGTGCTTGTTCTGACAGTTGATGTAGCAGGAAACATAATCCAGGAAGAGCTGAGTACCTCGAAAAGAGCGATAGTCTATCGCAGGAAGAACAGGAGGAGGACATCATACCCACCGAGTCTCAGGTCATCAAGCGCAAGCGAGACAATGGTCCGGATCCCACCGAGAGACAGCAGAAGAGTCGTAACTTACCTCTGGAGGATATCAACGTTTTACCTGTGATCTAGAACACATGCGGATTGTCGAGGCTCCCAATGGGGCTGCTTGCTATAATCTTTCAAAAGCTTGATATTGAGCATGTTTTCGTTCTTGGTCTCCAGACTCAACATTTCTGGAACGCTGCTCGGAGGCATATTCAGGCTTACTGTGCGTCTTCCTGCGGGCTCTGGGCTGGGAAAGGCATCATCTGTGTGGGAGAATACTTGGAGCCTACGGATTACCCCCCAAACATACTCACCAAGAGAGAGAGAGAAGAACTGCAGAAAGGATTGAACGAAAGTGACATTTGGAGCGATTCGACAGACGATGGCTCCACAGACTTTGTTTCCAGCCCAACCAACTTATACTCTCTTGCCGATGCGCGGTACCAGCAAGTTAGAGAGTGGCAATATTCGCTAGTTGATCGTCTAATAGGAGGAGCCGTGTCGCTTGGAGAATGGCATCGCTTAGCAGCTTTCCGTAGGGCTCGAATATGTGACGAATTGCGTCGCTACAAATTGTCCGATTTCTACCCTGAAGATCAACCATGGATCCTTCGCAATCTGACGACGCAGGAGTACGTCCGCTCTGAAGCAATCGCAATCAAGCCTGAATATATTCATGGCCCCAACATTGACGTTTTGGGCTTTGGCGAAGTCGTCTGGTCACGTGTTTGCTGGTCTACGGAAACAGACTGCTCAATGGATTACACAGATAATGTACACCGTGGCTTATGGGCTGGGCACCGTTTCGATATCACGACTATTGACAGACATAAGCAAGGCTCTTTAGAGGGGACCGAATGGAAGGACGTCAGCGAGGAAGTAGCAAATGAGGTCGAGGGAATCTGGCGCAAAGAGTTTGCAGCGACTGGCGTGACATAATCCGACGATGGAGACAGCAATGAGCCTACTCGAGCTTGCTTACTCCTCTAAATCGAGCTCTTCTCAAACGTACGTCTGCGCTAGAATGGGCCCAACAGAAGCTCCTCTACAATAAGCCAATACGTGACATCCAAGAGTCTAGGACAGATATTGCCAATAACAGAGAATCCTTGGATGATGTGGCAAATTTTTGCTTTACGGCTTACTGTAAGCTGTTGATTCCTTGCATGAGAGGGCTGCATGAGGTTATGTTCGCAGGGGGTTCACCATAGTCGAAGGAGGATCGCCAGCTTTACTCTCAAGTTGTGGCGACACTCGAAACGGCAAGACTGGATTTGAGATAATAGCTACAGCACTATACTAAGAGAAAGAGGAACGCGATGGCCGGAGAGAAGTGTTGAACACTCCTCCTTGGTTATGTGATGCCGGCATACTATGGCTCAATGAGATTACCTCGAAAGAGAACGAAACCTGTCAACTCCTTGCCGTCAAGAGCTTCTAAAGCATATTGACAGTCCCTCGCCTTTGCCCAATCCGTCGCAGTTCGTCCCGTCATATCCCTGATCGTTACATCTGCGCCCCCGTCTAGTAAGAGCTTCGTCACTCTCCCGTAGTTCCGTTGAGCAGCGTAGTGTAGCGGCGTGCATCCCCGGTCATCCACCATGTTCACTTCGGCTCCTCTGCCAACCAGTAAGCTGACCATATATTTATCGCGCCGTTCGACCGCTATTTGTAGTGCAGATTTCCCGTCACGATCCCGAGCAGATAAATCAGATCCATTGTCCAGAAGCAACGCTACCGTCTCCGTCGACCTGCTCTCCACCGCCAAATGAAGCAACGTTTGGCCCCATTCATGTATGTTGGACAGGACCGCCCCGCGTGAAAGAAGCTCCGCTATGGTCTCGGAATGGCCCCCTTTCGACGCCCAATATAACGCCGTCCGCTGATATCGATCCTGCTCCGACACGGAAGCTCCATGTACCAAAAGCGAGCGTACTATCTCTTGATGGCCTGCCTTCGCTGCTGCCAGCAGCGGGGTCCACTCAGCAAAGCCTCGGGGGGAGGGCTGGATGCCTTGTTGAAGTAGGCTCGTGACTTTGCTCAGATCCCCATCGGCCGCAGCACATTCGAGGACAATTTCGTCGTCTAAAGCCAACATGGACGTTCGGCAAGTCGGGCAACCACCAGTCTCGAATGCAGCTTTAGCCAAACAGGCTTCATGCGTCCAATGTGGACATTCGCACCGCAGTTTCACGGCGTCCTGCCCAATCTCCCAGCTCTCCATACAAAGGTAACATGGTTCCGCAGCCACACCCTCATCGACGGTCTTCCGGTACAGGGCAGTGTTGGGCAATGTAGTGATAGTGTCCCTGTACGCTCCTCGTAATGCACTAGGGTCAAAGATCATCGCTGCCATTGTAACAAGAGGTTCGAAGTTGACCTATCAGTGATCGATAGCTGGGCAGAAATCCGAGCGACTTGAGGCCTATTACTTGTACAGCAGGTATGAATGATGGCTACGGTCAACGTATGTTTGTTGTGGCCAGGTCAATTAGTCGTCGAAAGGCTGCAACAGAAACATTGATGGGTGGTCGTGCTTCCGGAACTGGTGTAGTAAACAAGCCGCTGACCCGAAGGGGATTAGCCGCCGGACGTCTGAGAACTTGAGGCAACTGGCTTGTGGTGGATCATTGGTCGTCATCAAGTAGGCTGTTTCTCTCTTAACATCCGCAGCCTCTTTGGTCAACAGGTTGCCCTTCTTGTCAATGGGTAGCACAGATTGATTTTACACAGTTCTACGAGACCGGCGAGATGATAGGAAGGCAGCGTAGTAAGAAGTTATAATTTGGGCTTTGAGCTCGACGACTGGCTTCCGAGATCAAACGTCGCGTCAACCTACATATATGTCTGGCCTCCCAGATAAAAGACCAGATTCTCAGCTTGCCATGTGCCATCCGTAGGGTCGACAGGTACTGGATTGTAATGATGAGACTCGTAATCGGAATTAATCAAGCCGAAGACCAGCATGCCGCTACGTTGATCCATCAACCACACGAGAAGCTCTGTGCAGAGCCTCCCTTCTCCACGCACAGAGCACGCTCAAAACGCAGCATCGTCCCCCGCTTCTCTTAGTTATAGCCTAAATCTAGAAATCCCGCTGTTGCTAAAGAAGGTACACTATCGTCAAATGAGACGCTGATATCCCAGCCCGTGAAACAATGATCAGAAATAAGAACGGAATGGGCTGTAAGGCTTGTTAACGGTTTCTCCTGCTGCGTGCTTTCTTATATGGCATGGTGAGGCCAACGTCAATCACCCCATAAAGCCACTGACTGGAATGCTTCACCCAAGTCTATACCCTCGAACATGGCTTGATGGGCCAGCTTGCCATACTTCTCATCGAACGTGTCATCCTCCCCGATGCAAATCTTGTACGTGATCTTTGCGTATTCCTCCGCCTTCTCGCATAGATCCGGTGCTACCTGCGTATACGCCGTCCATAAATGCACCCATATCTGGATCAGACAGTCTTCCATCAAGCCCCACTGCTCAACCTCGAACGGCGATTTGAGAGACAGCGGGTTCTGCCTCTTGATCGTGAAGCCAAGCGACATTAGGACCTTCCATGCCGTCTCGATCACTTTGTCTTGCTGATTCTTCGAACTGTAGATGCGTGTGAGGAGGAGGTAAGGGTCCCAGAGCGCGAGGCGGGGGACCCCACTTGCTGGTGCGGAATAGGTTTTTTCAATGGTATCCAAAATTCGTTCCGCCTTTGGCAAGTCGGCACCCGTTTGGCTACCAAAAGCAGCTTTGAGGTCTTCCAAGAGGGCAAGCCTCTTGCTCGACACATTCTTCTTTGTTTTCTTGCTTTGCTGGCAGATAGCGCAAGTGCATTGGAAACCCCAATTTTGTAGCTTCTCTTGTGTCTTCTCGTATGTATGACTAGGCCCTGGGATAGCGTATCAGAAGAAGATCTCTGAGCCTGCTGGGATGGTGCGGGTAGCACGCACGATTTGCATGTCGCCGATAAAGCTGCGTCGTGCATTGCTGTAGCAGCTATGATTGATATGGGACGCCTTGATGAAGATGCTGCATGTATGATGAGACTTTGACTGATCTTGTGGCTCGGAAGTCAATTTAGCAGAGTGGCTTTCAAGCGATGTGCGAGGGCAACCGAAAACATTGAGAGAAACAATACGGTCGACGAGGAAGCTGCGTAGCAATTAGCACTGCAAGAGAAGAATTAGGGCGGTAGAGGTAATGTACGTGTCAATGATTGGCACGCCATCAACTCCTGCTTCGTCAATTGGCTTGTAGTCTCCGTGGTACAGTGAGGTAAATACCGGCCTGAGTGACGGATTCCGGAACATCTTCTGCACTGTAGCTGTGATAAGGTCTGCCTGCGTACCTAGGGTGGCTCGATTTGTATGAGTATTCATAAGAAGGCTCGTCTTCGAATGCTTTGAGGAGCAGTAAGAAAAGTCTTTCTCGCAAAGGAGTAACTCCCCAGCAATCACGTCCTTCGTGGTGAATAAACCACGCCCACAACCTTTTGAAGCTTGAACTTCGACGTTGCCAGCGAAAGTTGCATTGTCAAGGCAAAGTGGTGCGTCTTCGGCGGCCCTGTACATTGCTCTGAAGTCGTAATCGCCATGCTCTTGCTCCCTTAACCTCTGCTTCGTCCTAATAATCTCCTTCTTTGCCGCTTGGCAATGAGGATAGTGTGAAATAAGAGGTGCCAAAGCCTGGTGGCTTTCTTGGAATCTTCCCAATTCGTACAAAGAGAGAGCTGCACGGTAGAAACCCTTTTATGATTGCTGTGCGTCAGCAGTGAGCTTTCCAGCGTCCTCCAGAGCTTCATCATAGTGCTGAAGCTTGATATTGGCCAAGGATCGGTTGAGCTTGAGGATCTGTGACATCTCAAATGTGGTTGAGCGGTGGAGGGCTGACGTATAGCTATCGTCATGCACTGTGATCAGCTATGATGAGGCGGGCTTGGAGGAACAGAGAGCTCACCTCTCGATGGCAACATTCAGCTTACCCGCTTTCAAGGCGAGGTTGCCCTCCTCTTTCAAGGTCTCGGCAGTCTTCTCGAATTCGCTGATTCGTGCTCGCCAGCCAAGAGGGATTCTTTCGTCGTCTGGAGAAAGCCAAATAACATCGCTGAGATGATCGACTCGCAAGCCATAGTCTCCGTCATTCATCACTTTGAAGTATGGTTCTTTCACGATGCAGACGCGTTGTATCTGGACTGCTTCTTCACCCGGCCGATGATCTTCGTCTTCTTGCTGGTATAGCTGAAATACCACTCCATCGTCTTTCTCATCTTCCATGATAGCCATGACTGCCGTCATGGTTACAGGAGGCGTCGCAACTCTGAGTAGAGCGTAGAAACCTCGATGGTGGGTCTCCAGTTGCAGATCCTTGAGGTAAAGCTTCTTGAGCCTTCTCAAAGGCGCAACAGAAGGCGGATAAGGGCCAGCGACCCACGACTGGTGTATCATATGATGATCTTTCTTCCGATACATCATGGTCGTGCTCGCAGACTGCAACATGAATTCGTGGATGATTTGGCCACGAGACCTTCGGTCTTTAGGTCGCTCGCCCTTGCGTTTACTTGCAGCTTGAAGTGCGACCTTTTGCTTTTCCAACAGCTGCATCCACTGGCCGACGTGGGAGACATCATCGACCTCCATGATAATGACCTACCACCCCACAGCTGGGATCACAGATCACCAGTGGGTGCGTGACGGAGATTGGCGTTAGCCGTTCCGCTAATTTCCGTCACAAAATATTGGTGGATCGTATCAGGTGCTTACTAACGCGACCGTGCCTTGCGGAGTCCAGTGAAACATATGATTTACGGCGGTGGTGGGGGCCCAGCAATATATGCTTAGAGGACCAGAAAGATGCGGGACCGGGAGTGTATCCTTAAGAGACCCGAAACGATGCGGGGTGATGGGACAGCCCATTGGTTGGAAAGTTCCACGGGATAGTGCAAGGTATTCGTCAGATAAGATAGATATGCAGCGGTATAATCTTGAAGCTAGCCTTGTCAAGACGACAATTTTGACCAATTGCAGATTGAACCTTTCCTAGAGACCTGAGAGTTTATATTGGAAAAAGGGCCGTGATGGCATAGCAGGAGATTAGAGCATCTGACTTGACATGAATGTGGACGCTGCTGTGCGACTGCCATTCAGATCCCATCTTTTGTGCTGGTTTTCTTGGGAGAGATCTCCTGGGTCCATTCTTCCAGGAGGCCAACAATACAGCGTGGTTCCCTTTTTAACCACTGCCGATTCACCATCTACCCTCATTCCTCGGAGGGGTATCCTGGGAGAACGTTCATAGGACAGAATGACGCGCTAGCTGGGGTCATTCACGCTGATGATGCCCTTCACAGGATATGGCTCCCTGATCTGACTGCTCTGAGCCCAGAGTTAATTCGCGTGATCTAAATGCAATGCTGCCCAAACGCCAGCGGATAGTTCTTCAGCCACAATTACCCCGCTATTTTAAGGAGTTTGTCAACAACGAAGCATTTCGTCCTTAGACATCACGCCACTTCTCAGACTTTTTGCCCTTTGGTAGCAATCCCTCCCGGTTATAATATAACCACCCAGCAAGCCATTTCTTGCGCTCGTTTTGTTACTACCCAGGTATGAAAATCTGGTGTGGCTTTACCTATAGTCGGCGGTCAACTCAACCCCAAAATGACTGCGAACTCTGGTTGCACTTGTAGCTGTTGCCATCTACGTCCGGTACGCTTCTGCGGTGCATATTATGTCGCAAGCAGATCTTGCCTATTCGTAGCCGAGATCGAGCTAAGGAATTTACTTAGATGCTTAGGAATGGAATCATGAACAGTATTAGTAGTAGCTGTATCGCTGCCAAATCGACGTGGGAACTTTTGCCAAGAATTCCACAGCTTTCTGCATAAGCTAAAAACTTTGGGGAGGGGCTATAGGTGTTAGTCCACCTCGGCCTGGGTGCGTGCAGCAATGTGAAAGCAAGTATGAAGACTTGATAATAATCCCTATTTAGAATAATAATAGAACTTTTCTTCCTGTGATCGTATGATCTTAAAAATCATACGATTTTCCTTCTTCCTGTTTTCGTATGATCTAAAAAATCATACGACTTTCCTACTTCTGTTATCGTATGATCTGAGAAATCGTGCGATTTTCCTTCCTCCCTTTTATCGTACGATCTAAGAAATCATACGATCTGAGAAATCACACGATTTTCCTTGTTCCTGTTATCGTATGAGCTGAGAAATCATACGATCTAAGAAATCAAACGATTTTCCTTGTTCCTGGTTATCGTCCGATCTAAGAAATCATACGATTTTCCCTCTTCCTATTATCCTATGATCTTGAAAATCATAAGATTTTCCTTCTTCCTGTTTTCGTAGGATCTAAAAGATCATACGACTTTCCTACTTCTGTTATCGTATGATCTAAGAAATCATACGATTTTCCTTCTCCCTATTATCCTATGAACTAAGAAATCATACGACTTTCCTTCTTCCTGTTATCGTATGATCTATGAAATCATACGATTTTCCTTCAAGCTTAGGGGCCGTCTTGGTTGTTTTTAGGAGCCAATTCAATTGATTATAAGATGGGTTCTATCCTCTGTAGAAGGCGAACAGTGATATTTTTGCCCCTTCAACACCTCTCCCGATTAGTCTACGATATACACAGTTCGCACAGTCGCTGGCGTTTTATCCCAGTTCGTCTCCTATGCTGAGGAACCAGACAGTATGCCATACGCAACAAAAGCGAAGTCTCAACAATTTACCAGAAGGAAATTAAATCTCGTGAAGAAAGCAGATCAGCTGGCACGATTGTGTCACGCGGACCTTGCACTGATCATCCGCAAGAATGGCAGGTATTACATGTATCGATCAACCGACCACGATCAATGGCCTCCCACGATGTCAGATATTGTATGTATTGGACTTGATAGATATATCCACCTTGCGCTGACTCGACCTCAGAAAGAATCGTACCCTTTGCCAGTGAATCTGCTCCCTCGGGACTTTGACAACCGCAATCGTGAAAGCCCGCAAAGGTCGGAGGAGCCGTCGACAATAACGTTGGAAGTGGCGGGGCTCGAGTCTTTGCAGGACCCGTAGGCGTTGCGAGATTTTGTACTGCCTAGTCTATCTAATTCGGAGGAAGGCAATCGCATGAGCGATGTATCACGCCTCTATCCCGACGAAGAAGGCAGCCTGGATCGCTGCCTATTATACAAGGTACCTTTGCCATGGTGATTGACTACGTATGCGCATGTCAATTTAGAAGGCGTCTGGAGTGCATATAAACCAGCAAAGAGGAACATGCGGATGTGAAATACGCATGACTATACCTATCAGTAATCATCTCCTCATTCGCATATCTAAACTTCTCAAACCGTCAGTCGCGGCTAATCGTCTGGCAGCCGAGGTGAGCCCCCCAGGGCAGTGCAGGGGCGCAGCACGTAGGAGCTTGAAACTGTTGCCTTGGCGGCGGGAGCATCCTTGCATCGACCCGCGGCTTTGAGGTAGCAGCGTAGGACAGGGGTCCAGCTGGCTTTATGGGGGGCCCTTCCGAGTCCGCAAAGTGCAGAGGTAGATGACAGTCCTGTTATTACCCTGTCCTATAAAGGATGTCACTACCGATCCATTCAACCAATGAAGCGGGTGGAATTCAGGATTGAATTGAAACTCCACAAGGCAGCTAGATCTTACCAGACATGTATATCCCGTGACATTCCGCACCAGCCTTATCTTCAAGGCTCTCTCCTCACTCGGATTCTCAGTATTCGGCAGGCTTTGCGGAACAAGGCCCTCCTGCCAGACACCGACTGACGGCAAATCATCAATGACTAGAAGATTCTAAGGTAAAAATGAGGATGCTCTCATTCATTGGAAATTTAACAAGTACGATGTTCTAGTAAGTCGTAAAGGCATAGCTCACTTTCCATGCCCACCAATCCAAAACTTTCATGACACATCACATCCCGATACCGGTCGATCATCACCTGCACTTTAATATTGATGACCAGCTTCCTCCGAGCCAAAACCTTTGCCCCCTTCAGGTTCCCTTAGTGAGCGACATACTGCTATTGACTCCATTAGCTGATTTCCAAATTCTTTGGACAAGATGGATTGAATACCGTGATGGCTATACCGTTTAGAAAAGCCATGGCTCGAAACCAGCATCAGGTGCTGCTTCGGTATCCTTTGCCTCATCGTCGGTGAGTCCATCCCTTCGGAAAGAAACATAACCACAAGACCCGATCGCGCAAGTCCAGAATCCACGACCTGGACAAGAAGAGTCCTTTCCAGCCCGATCTTGCCGACACACAATTCTGCAGCCACAATGGTGGTTGCTTGGACGAACCCCACGATCATCGTCCCAACTGATCCAGCCTTTTTCGTGATCGGTTTTGGACACCTTGCGCTTTCGGTCGTTTTTGCACTTGATGCACACGTAGTAAGGTCGACCAGCATTTCCGTTTGGATTGTGTGGTAAGACCGTGTTTCTGTATTTTGGTTTATAACCACATCGACGGCATAAAGGTCTTTCTTGCATCGGGAAAGTAGGCGACAAGTTGTCGACCCATGGCTCCAGTTCCCCCTCCTGGATGGAGAGAGACTGGAAGAAGTTCGACAGTTCCGACGACATTGTATCCTACCAACAAAGAAGAACGATATTGAGAAGGCTGGCTTGACCTCAAGCCCAGGCAGAAGTTAGAAGATGAAAAGCCTATGGAAGACAAGAGTAAGAGGTGGTAACCACAGTAAGTTTCCTCAAACGAAAACCGGGTGCGGTGGCTCCATTATATAGATCCCCCTTACAGCTGAACCCACCTTTTACAGCTGTACCCACTACCGTTCGGCTGTACCTACTCTCAATCGAGTGTACCCACCACACTACTTCGATAGCGTGCTGCAGGGTCCAGCAAGTGTGCTGGGTACAGTCGGTATCCACGCGACTGCAGAGTGGTTCCACTCGAGAAGAACCACCTTGTTCAGATGGTTCCCTCCGGCCAATAAGGGTGCGTACAATGGGCTGTCAGATGACTAACCATGTACTTTTACCCGTAGAGGTACCTGTGGAAGTGGGTGCAGCTGTATCTCGCATTCCCTAGCTGTCTGGAGCGTGACGTATGAGCGGAAAAGGCTGGCTTAATCAGCCCCCTTTGTCCTTTTACCGCAGGAAGTGAGTATGGTTTCGAGGTCTCGTCGAAGGTTGGGGATTTTCGGGCTTAAAGATGCGACACGTCACCCACTACCTGGGAGCTGGGGCGTGCACCCTGCGCATCAGCAACTAAAGCAGTAGGAGTGGACTGAGATGAAAAGTGATTGGCCGTAATCGAGGAACCGAGTGGGACTGCCGGCAGGGTATTACTCGAGAGAAGACCAACCAGATAATAAATCGTCTTCAATGCATAATTCATGAGTTAATCTTCGAACCACGCCATGGTGCTTAAATGAGCAAATGCAGCGCCATACGACGTTCAAACAGTAATGCAAAGATACTGGATTGGCCAAGCTCGATCGTCAAGGGACAGAGTACTTGAAGCATTCATGAAAATCTCTAGAGGACTTAGAAACAGCCGATCTGTCCACAAAAACGATCTCCCAACCTGACCGCTCTCAATGCTCTTGCTAGCGCTTATCAAGGTATCGATAGACCTTGCTGGGGTCGATCATCTGCAATCCTGCTGTATCATTCTGTGAAGTAACAGTTACGAGCACGGCAACACGAAAACAGCCGAGTCTATCGGTCAGTTCTTTGCTACGAAAAATGTCGAAGGATATTCAAACGTGCCGCCTTCCCCGAGAAAGGTCTCTCGAGGGGCTTGTATTATACTTGTTAGCGAATGCGTAGAGCCGGGTGTGACAGAGGAAGACCTCGGTGTAGTCTTGTATGGTTCGCGATTTTTTCGCTCCAGATATACAAGGAAGCGTCGCATTACACTTGAGTCCTCTTCAATCTGTAGGAAGGGATCTTGACGGCCGCAACTGTGGTCTCATCAGGCTTATCACATTTCAGGGCATAAATCTTCGTGCATATCATCACCTCTTTGTTCAACAATGGCATACTGATAGAGCTACACAAAAGATGATGCAGGACATGTGGGTGGGCTCTATCCACGCAAGAAGATTTTGTGCACCGTCGCCGTATGATTCTTGAAACCCATCACACTGGGCAGGACCAGTCCCGCTGCTTTGCACTGCGGATGCGGACACGGGACCTCATCCTGGGGGGCGTACTTCTTCAAGTGTTTCTCAACCTCATTCATCATCTTGTTGGGTTTGGCGTACTCGAAGACCCGATGTTGGTAGGGTAGCCTCTCATCACCCAGACAGAAGGGGCATTGGGTGGGCCGGCAGACCATAGGGAAATCATCTTTTGTGTCCTCGGACTCATTTACCGCACCCTCCGACTCTTCTTGTTTGATAGTGGACTTGGGCCGACCGCGGCGCTGGGTTTCTCGCCGATGGCACAAAGCCGCTCTGGCTTCGATGGCCTGGATTCTTTGCTGGAGCTTTTTTCCATCGCTCAGACCATCGCTATGACGGCAGGTCAGTCGGACCACCTCAGCTCGCTCAGGGATATTGTATTCGATCGACTGAGTGTGGTGGGTGCTTTGAGGGGATGTGTGAGCGGCTACTGTCGCGGAAAATTGAGCGTCAAAGGTCAGAGTGTCAGCCTTCCGGAAGTGTCGTTTGCGGGCTTGGGTCATCATGTGTTTTCGCAGCTTGATTTTCAAGCAATTCAACCGGGCTTCGGCCTTTTTCTTCTTTTGAAAAAGGCATGTCCCTTTGGCATCGCCGATAGTGTTGTATCCTGCGGCGCGGATTCGCGCCGTGAGAGCTTTGTTTCGTTGGGCGAGTTGAATCACTTGAGGGTGTTGGGCAAACTTGGCCTTCTGCTCGGATGACAGCTCTGTTGGGGCACTCGTGTCGGCCGTCAAACTGGCAAGCCTGGCAGTCTTTTGGACCACCTCATTGGATGGCTTCCCGAGGTAGCATGACTCGGTGTCAAATCGGATCTCCTGGTCCAGGTAGTAACCGACGGCTCCTTGCTGGTGGTCAAAGATCTGATCTCGCACCGAGGCGGGAGCGCTGTCTGTTGATAGTATAAGATCAGTGATGGAACGATTGTCTGTAAGCAAATGGGAAGCTGGGATCAAGGGGCAGACGTACGGTTGACAACATTCAGGAGGCCACGCCTGAGCCCATACTGGGTAAGAGAATGTTGGAAGCCGGCCTTCCGTCCGAGTTGCTTGAGGTAGCGGATCCACGTGCTGGCAAGCAGAGGTTCTGTCGGTGATGTGCCCACTACACCGGCACTCCTTAAAGGCTCACGGAAGACTGGAAGATCCAGAACTCGACGTTTCCATTTCAGCGTCAGGCTCTTCCTGCCTGGCGGTATCTTCACCCAAAACATATTCTCGACGTTTTTCGCATACGTGGCTTCGAAAGCGTCATCGTAGACCGCAAGAGATATGAAGTGATCGAGGAGGGAGAAAAGCGGATCATCATCTCCTCCACCGATGACCAACGTTTTTCTGCAAGTACATAGGTCAACCATGGATCAGCATGAGTTTGAGGGTAAGGGCAGGGGGGCTTGCAGGTTTGCTCACATTCGCGGATTGTTGTCTTCCCCTTTGGTATGAAGAAGGGTCGCCTTCATGAAGACCAGGTTGGGTTTTCCAGGTGTTTGATTGGCAACGATGCTGATGGTGAAATGGCGATACAGGAATGACCGAGTTTCTTCAGGTCCTGCATCACAATCGTCGTCGGTGTCACAGTCCTCATCGCAGTTATAAAGGGAGCCAGGATCGCTGTCGCTGTCGCTATCCCAGGTTGTGTTCGAATCGCCATCAATGTTGCAAGCAGCATCGATGGACATTACAGTATCGCCATCACAGCTGCCCTTCACGTGATTGCCTTCGTCGATTGTGATATTTTTCACCACCTTTCTGCCCCCTTGGGCACTGGCGACCGCTGTATCGTCGGTGGGCACATCTGAGCCATCGGGCTCGTCGAGTTTGACTCGAGTGTCGAACAATGAGCACGGTCGACAACCGAAAAAAGCGGCCGCGAGTAAGCCAGTGGCAACTTGAACCCGCTGCCGCTCATCCTTGAATGTCGAGTCATCGAGCACCCAGTGTGTATAGAGGAGAAGGTAGAGATCGTCGAGGCCGATGACCGGTTTCTTTTTGGGTGTGGTGCGGAGGCCATACTCGTCGATGAGTAGATTGATATACTGGCACATTCAAGACGTCAGCGTGGAGCTCTCAAAGCCTGCAGGAATCAGCATCTTACATTGCGTATGTCCCTTCTCTCGCGTGGATCGAAGTCTCGATCAGCCTTGTCGAGGGCATGCATCCTCAGAACCCGCCAGTAGTTCTTCAAACTTGAAGCCACGCCGATTCTGTTGTAGCGATCCATCGTCCATTTCCAAAATATTTTGAAGTCTGGCACTTGTGCGTCTGTGAGGAAAGTTTCAGGATTGTAGCCAAGTTCGCCGCAAAACCTAGGTGGTGATATAGTTAGTGACGGCAATCGCAGACTTCGATGGAAGACGAAATACTTTTTCCACTTCTTCAGCACCGATGCCAGGCCCTTCTTCGTGTTGTCGGCAGCCTTTGGTGGAGTCTTCCCTTGTGCGGCGAGCTGTGCGCGCTGCTCAAGGTAAAAGCTGGGGGGTAGCCTGCCCTGTTTACGCTGTGCTCGTCCCATGCTGTCGACGGTAGTGATTGATGACTGCTGTGGTGAAGGAGTAGGGTGGTATGGGAGGGTAGCGCAGGTCAAGATGGCTCTGAGGGCTGACTGCAAGGTGGCCGCTGGAATGAAGGATGATAGTGGCGCGGGCAAATAATACAAGTGAAGTCCTGCTTCACTAACGGAAACGAGGGAATGGACGAAATGAAGGTAAGAGGTGGGCTCCAGGCCTCATTTATGTTCGTTGCCTCACAGAGACTTGCTTGAAGGAAGGAACGATGGTGATGGAGGGCAGAGAGAGCTAGAAAGGCATCTGCGTTAGGATTCCAGCAGGGATGCCTTAGTTCGACAAGGGTTCTCGGCAGTGCCTTTTTTCTTTAGGCGCAAGGATCGCCGGTGTTTAGTTCAGCCGTTCCGAACCAGGGCCTGCGCGGTACTCGAGCTGCTTAAAGCAGCTGCCAGACCATCTCTTTTCGGCCACCTCAACACCAGAAAATAGTTTCTAGTAGTAATTCTTTATTATCTCTCGACCTACGTCGATTTTAAAAAATACGATTTCTCTCGTATTTTTCCTTTTCGTATAATTTACTATAAAAGAATTTATTTTTCCTAATTTTTTAGTTACTCGGTACG